>Ga0180432_10001291_pt1 | contig 39834 bp, 35 predicted proteins | sample SS_ome_10_FD_132414 | JGI IMG/M metagenome (GOLD analysis project Ga0180432, IMG submission 132414) | Hypersaline lake sediment archaeal communities from the Salton Sea, California, USA - SS_1_MS_2 metaG | ecosystem: Environmental > Aquatic > Non-marine Saline and Alkaline > Hypersaline >... | reverse complement strand
TCCCGTTGGGTCCATTCCTGCCTTTTTTCTTTAAGAAAGAAAAAAGGTAAGTTGCGAAAAAAGAAAATAGTTTCAGGATAAGTAAAGCGCAAGTTGCCCAAAAGAAAGAAAAAGGTTCAGGGAAAAAGAAACGTGGCAAAAAAACCTGTGTTTCATAAAATTACGTTCATCAATTCATTTTGGTGATGACTGTCCGGAGCTTTTTTCGGGCGGAAAAAAGAGTTTCCCGTGAATGCGTTCGCGCAGGAGGGGGCGATGAAGTGTGCATGGGTGAGTAGAATAGCCGAGTCATTAGGGTGCCTTTAGAGAAACAGTAAGCCATTTAGGGGATAACTAGGCTCAACCGCTGAAGAAGGGCGTGGCAAGCTGCGATAAGCCTTGGTGAGACGCATGCAGTCTTAGAGCCAAGGATTCCCGAATTTTTCCGCAAGGAAAGGAAATGCGGTGAATTGAAGCATCTTAGTAACCGCAAGAAAAGAAATCAACCGAGATGCCGTAAGTATCAGCGAGAGAAAGCGGCTTAGGACAAACCGAATTTTCCCGTGCAAGCGGGAATAGATGTGGTGTTGGACAGGGCAAGTCCAAAACCGCGAGCGGAAGTCTCCTGGAAAGGAGCGCCACAGAGGGTGACAGCCCCGTATGCCAAGCGGCAGAGGATTAATCCCTGTTTCAGGAGTAGCGTGCGTTGGATGTCGCGCGCGAACTTGGGAGTCTTTAACTTCCAATCCTAAATACGCGTTGAGACCGATAGAGCACTAGTACTGTGAAGGAAAGTTGAAAAGCATCCCTGACGGGAGTTGAAAAGCGTTTGAAACTAAATGGCGACAGGCGGATGCGGCTCTTAAGAATCGAAGGCTCTGAAGTGAGCATTTGCAAGAATGCGAGCGAATGAGCCGGATCGGGGTTGCATCGTTCGTCTTGAAGCACGAGCGAGGGAATTTGCTGTTGTGGCAAGGCTAATTCCGTCAAGGAAGAAGCCCAAGGGAAACCAATTCGCCGCATTCCCGCAAGGGAAGAGGGCGGAGGTGTGAAAGCGCCTTTAGTCACAGCGGTAAGACCCGAAGCCAGGCGATCTACTCCTGGGCAAGGCGAAGCCGCTCAACCGAGCGGTCGAAGCCTTCAACCGCTGCTAGTCTATCTGCTCGGGTGACCTGGGTGTAGGCGCTACATACGATTCGCGCCTGGCGATAGCGGGCTCCTCTTGAAGTATCCCGCAGGATAGCCTGGCCTGAGGCAGGTAATAGGGTAGAGTTACTGAATAGAAAGTATTGGGTCGAGAGACCCAGCTTTCTTGTCAAACTCCGAAGTTATTGCCGCCGTAGAAGGCTGGAGTAGAGGCCGGGGGGTAAGCTCCCGGTCTTTGAGGGGAACGACCCAGACATAGGTTAAGGCCCATAAATACCGGTTAAGTGTAAATTAGAAGGGTGTCTCTGCCCTCAGACAGTGGGGAGGTTGGCTCAGAAGCAGCCATCCTTTAAAGAGTGCGTAATAGCTCACCTACCGAGGACAAAGGCCTTGAAAATAATCTGGGCTCAAACCGGTTGCCGATACCTATGGGTTCCGCGTAAAGCGGAAATTCAGTAAGGAGGTATTCCGATGGAGAAAAAGCTGGGCTGCAAAGTCCAGTCAATCCGCCGGAAGTATGGATCCTCGTGCTAGTAATAACTATAGAATGGTGAGAATCCATTCCGCCGAAAGGGCTAGGGTTCCTTAGCGCTAATCATTAGCTAAGGGTTAGTCGGTCCTAACCCCGTCGCTAAACGCAGGCGGGGGAAAGGGAAACGGGTTCATATTCCCGTACTGTCCGAATACGTTTTCGGCAACGATAGGCATTTCCTCTGACGCTTCGGGCTAGGCTGAGTTTCCTTGCCAGGAAACCCAATTGGAACAGGTCCCTGGAGAACTGTCATGGTGAGAAGGGGAGCAATTCCAAGAATGCTGCAAAGTCGGCCGATGCCTGGAGCCCGTGAAAAGGAGAATGCAAGGATTTCGGATAACCGTACCGAGAACCGGGAAAGGTGCCCCTGGCTGACAAGGCTAAGGCGTATCAGGATAACTGAGTTAAGGGAATTCGGCAAATTAGCCCTGTATCTTTGGTATAAGGGGTGCCTGCTCCGCGAGGAGCAGGTCGCAGTGACAAGGGGAGTCCGACTGTTTACTAAAAACACAGGTCCCTGCTAGTCCGAAAGGATGTGAATAGGGGCTGACCTCTGCTCACTGCCAGTACGTGAAAATCCTGTCCAAGGGAACTAAGCGCTGGTAAAGAGCGGGCCTAACTCTGAGGCTCTCATGGTAGCGTAATACCTTGCCGGTTTATTGCCGGCTTGCACCAATGAGGTAACGAGATTCCCACTGTCCCTAACTTAGACCTGATGAACTCGCTGCGCGGTGAATATGCCGCGGAACTCCAGCGGGAAGAGAAGACCCCACGGAGGTTTACCACAACCTGATGCTGTGATGTAGTTTTTAAAGTACAGAGTAGATGGGAGCCTTAGAAGTGTTTTCGCTAGGAAACATGGAGGCAACATTGGAACACCATCCTTTGAAAACTGTATTGCTAACTTGAAAAAGGACAACATTAGGCCGGTGGTTGGACTGGGATGGTACACCCCTGAAAAGGTATCAGGGGTATCCAAAGGTCTGCTCAGACGAGCCAGAAATTCGTCGTGGAATACAAGAGTAAAAGCAGGCTTTACCGGGTTTCGCACAGCAAGAAACTCGGTTGCGAAAGCATGGTCTAGTGAACGCCAGTGTGCCCTTTAAAGGGGCCCTGGTCTGATAGTGAACTTACCCTGGGGGTAATTGATTGGTCGCGGGTGAGAGTCCACATCGACCCCGCGGTTTGAGACCTCGCCGTCGTCTCAGGACATCCTGGTCGTGCATAAGCGGCCAAGGGTGGAGGTGTTAACTCATTAAAGTCCTACGTTAGTTGGGTTGAGAACGGTGCGAGCCAGTTTTGATACTATCTGCTGGAGTTGTTGGTTGTCTGAGGGGAAGTTTCCATCAGTACGAGAGGAACATGGAGTCGCAGCCACTGGTTTACCAGTTGTCTGGCAAGGCATTGCTGGGTAGCCACGCTGTAACCGATAAGAGCTGAAAGCATCTAAGCTCGAAGCGGTCCCTGAAAAGAGACAGCCGTTCCCGAACCTTTCCTCTTCGGAGGTTTGGCTAGGGACGAGGGTGTCGGTAGAAGACCGGCTTGATAGGTCAGAAGTGTAAGGCGCGAGCTTCGGCGAGCGCTTCAGCTGACTGACACTAAAAACCCGAGGTTTCTCTAAAACCCCAATGAATTGGCGTCTGCTCACCTTTCACACATTTCTTATTTTTTCTTATCCCCGCTTTTTGCGTAAAGATTTAAATACAATACTATACATTAAATGTATAGTATCGGTGTTGGGTTTGCCAAAATTCAAGAATTACACAATTCCTTTGGGCAGCACGGATGTGCTGGACATAAAGCTGAAGGTGGAAAAAAACCACATTGTGGCTTTCTCCCTCAACTACCGCGCAAAAATCGGGAAAGATTTTTTCCAAATCTACCGCGTTGATACCGCGCACGGCTTCCTGCACGAACAGAGGTTCTGGATTACGCCAGAGCCGATTCCCATTCCAAAAATGGGAAAAGAACTAAAAGAAATATTTGAATTCTATCTGGATTCAATAAAAGGCAATTACTTGAGATACAGAAAATATTACGAGGAGAGAATGAAACTGGGGTGAATTGAATGGAATATAAGGTAAACGGTGAGAGATGGAATAGCATCAAGGCCTATTTGGCGCAAGTGTGGGAAAAACCGAACGCTTATCCGGACAACGCCTTGCTCCTGAGTTTGAATGAAAAGGAAATGAGCCAGTTATTCACTAAAAAAAGGCTTGAATTGGTCAGAATACTTCAGAAAAAAAAACCAAAAAACGCAACAGAACTGAGCAGGCACGCTAAAAGAAAACTTTCCGCAGTTCTGAGAGACCTCTCACTGCTGGAAAAATTCCAAATAGTAAAAATGGAAAAAAAAGGAAAGAACATTGTTCCAAAAGTGGAAAAGAACGTGCTCATTGTTCCGCTTGTGAAAATAGAGGCAAAAGAACTGGCAAAAATAGCCGCGAGATAAAACGCGAGCTCCGGCGACCTTTCACCCTGACACTAAAAACCCGAGGTTTCTCTAAAACCCCAATGAATTGGCGTCTGCTCACCTTACACGCATTTCTTATTTTTTGTTTTTCTCCGGTTCCGTTTTGGTTCTTCTTTCAAATCTGATGAAACTCGACCACGGGAAAAAATTCATTTTATTCCTCAACTTCGACCACCACGACAACATTTATAAAAAATAAAAAGTGAATAAAGCGGCAGAAAAAAGTGAAAAAAAATTCTTACACCTGTTTTCCCTGCTCTAATCAAAAAAAATCAGCGGCTTGTTTTTCTGAATACCGTGAATGCCCCTGAATGAGGCATTACCTCCACCCACTTCCTGCCCCCCCAGAGAATAAACCCTGCAGCCCTTTTCCATGCTGAGTCTTGCGTTTTTTGGAATTGCGTTCAGCGAGGCTCTCCCCATACGGGCATAGCCCCTCGGCAAATTCCTGCGAACCCGCGAACCCATAGAATAATCAGCAAAGCTAGAATTTATAACTTTTTCCCAGTTTTTCCAAAAACACCAAAAAGGAGAAAAAAAGGCAAAAATGCACAGCAGAGGCACATTTTTAAACTTCCCCCGCGCTATTATTACAGAGAGTAGTGGAAGGCCGGCCAGCGGTTCCCCGCAACAGCGGGTTTGAACTGAGGAAAGTCCGCCCTCCCGTTACAAAAACGTGAAAAGCGTGTGCCTGAGAAGGCGCCCTGCGGAGCAGAAACGATATTCCCGCAAGGGAAATGAAACGGCTGCAGGTTGGGTGCAAGCCCCAAGAGGCGCTGAGACAAATGCCGGCTGCCGCTGCGTAAAAGCGGCGGGAAACAGAAGGCGGCTTACTCTCCACTGCTCTCTTCCTGTTTTTAAAACGAATAGTTTTAAATATCGCCTTGTTTATATACTGGGAGGTCATTGAATGAATCCATACCACAAAGCACTAGGAAAAATAATCCTTGCAGCAGCCGGGTTTGCCGTGGGAATGCTTGTTCTCCTTTTTATTGCCATCTTCAGCGGCTTGGTTCCGGTATTCATAATGCCCCTGCTTGCGATTCCGCTCGGTCTGGGGTTCGCGCTCTGGCTGATTCGCTCTGGCACCTTCAGGGAATTCCGGGAAGCTGCGATAAAAAACGCGTTAAACCAGCCTCATGTGAAGGAAATGCAGAGGGAAGCAATAAAACAGGCATTCGAGCAGGGACCCGCAAGGGAAGCGCTGAAGGATGCCCTGAAAGAAATTGAAATTGAAAAAACAGCAAAATCGGAGCAGCAGGACAACAAGGCAAACCTTTAATTATTTCTCCTGTATATTTTCTTTGGTTTCATGGATTTATCAAAGGAAAAACTCAGGGAACGCTTTTCGCGCGACTGGAAAAAGCATTACCGCATAGAATTCCTGGAAAAAAAGGGGTTCGAGAGAAAAAAGTGCTTGCACTGCGGGCGCTTTTTCTGGACTTTGGACCCGGAAAGAGAAACCTGCGCGGATTCCACCTGCGTTGGATTTGAATTCATAGGCAAGGGCACAAAACATTACGATTACGTGGGAACTTGGCGTGCAATAGAACGCTATTTCACAAAACAAAAGCACAAGTCCATCCCGCGCTATCCCGTTGTTGCAAGGTGGAGAGACGACCTTTATTTCACCAACGCTTCAATAATTGACTTCCAGCCTTACGTTGTAACAGGGGAGATAGCTCCTCCTGCCAATCCCCTCATAGTGCCACAGGCCTCGCTGCGGTTCAACGACCTGGAGAACGTGGGCGTAACAGGGCAGCATTACTCCGCATTCATCATGTTCGGACAGCACGCGTTCAATTCCCCGAAAACAGGGCTGTTCTACTGGAAGAACGAGGCAGTACAGCACGATTTCAATTACCTCACAAAAGTGATAGGGGTGAAGCCTGAGGAACTGGCATTCCAAGAGGACGTGTGGATGGGGGGCGGCACTTTCGGACCCTGCATTGAATACTGCGCCAAAGGCGTTGAATTGGGTAACGTCGTATTCATGCAGTTCAGGGACCTGGGCTCCGGAAAGTATGAAGAGCTCAAAACAAAGGTAATAGATATGGGCGCCGGGCTTGAGAGGATTGCCTGGTTCACCAACGGCACTCCTACAAGCTATGACGTGGTGTTCGCGGACATCCTTCCAAAAATGAAGGACAATGCCGCGCTCGAGTTTGACAGCCGCACTTTCATGGAATTCGCGAAATGCGCCGGCTGCCTCGACATAGAGGACGGAAGAATAAAAGAGAAAAGGGAGAAAATTTGCAGGAACGCGGGAATCGACAGCGCGGCATTCGCCAAACAGATAAGACCACTGCAGGCATTGTATGCTGCAGCAGACCACTTGAAGGCAGTGCTTTACGCTGTCACTGACGGAATGCTTCCAAGCAATGCCGGCGGAGGATATAATTTGAGGCTTGTGCTGAGGAGGGTATTCGCATTTGACCGCGAGTTTTCGTTGGGGCTTGACTTCGCGGAAATAATTTCAGGGCATGCAGAATCCCTGAAAGCGCTGGATTCCACGCTTCTCGACGGAGTGGATTCCGCAATTGAAGTGGTAAAGGAAGAACTGCGAAAATATTCCTCAACAAAAGAAAAAGGCGCACAAAAAGTTTCCGCATTACTGGAAAAAAAGAAAAAGGGGAAAAAGGTTTCCGCCTCCCACCTCATACAACTTTACGAATCGGACGGCATTCCCGTGGAAATAATTGAGGAAGAGGCAAGGAAAAAGGCGTGGAAATGGATGTTCCGGAAAACTTTTACCAGCTCGTTGCAAAGAAAAACGAAACGGTGCAGCCGGAAAAGGCGCAGGGAATAAAACCCGCGCGGTTCAGGAAAACGAAGCAGCTTTACTACGAGGAAAAAAACGTTGAAGAATTTTCAGCCAAAGCCCTGGGAGTTGACGGAAAGGCAGTGATTCTGGACCGCACGCTGTTCTATCCCGATTCGGGCGGGCAGGCGCCGGACCACGGAACACTGAATGGAATAGAAGTGGAGGACGTGGAAAAATACGAGGGCGTTATATACCATTACGTCAAGGAGCCAGGCAAATTCAGGAAGGGAACGAAGGTACTTGGAAAAATTGACATGAAACGCAGGGAACAGCTTAAAAAGCACCATACCGCAGCACATCTCCTGAATGCAGCCGCAAGAAGCCTGCTGGGAAAGCACGTGTGGCAGGCAGGCGCGCGAAAAGACGAAAACAAGGCTCACTTAGACATCACGCACTACAAAAGGGTTACGCCGGAAGAACTGCGCAAAATGGAGTTTTTGGTGAACCAAAGCATTCAGGAGAATATACCAGTAAAAGTGCGGGAGATGCCGCGCAACGAGGCGGAGAAAAAATTCGGCTTTATTTTATACCAGGGCGGCTACGTGCCCGGAAAAACGCTGCGCATAGTGAACGTGAAAGGGCTGGACGTGGAAGCGTGCGGCGGAACGCACGTGAAAAGTACGGGCGAGATTGGCTTTTTCAAAATACTCAAACGCGAGGGAGTGCAGGACGGAATTGAAAGAATCGTGTTCGCGTGCGGCGAACCCGCACTGAAAGAAATGCACCGCCGCGAGGAATTGCTGGAAAAGGCTGCCAGCAACCTGTCCGTGCAGACAAAGGAACTGCCTCGCTCAACCGAGCGGTTTTTCAGAGAATGGAAGGAACTGCGCAAAGAACTGGAGCAGGCGCGGAGGGAGATTGCCTCGGCGAAAAGCAGTGAACTCATCGAAATGAAAGACAGGGTAATAAGGGAATACTTTGAAGGAATTGATTCAGGGGCATTAATGGAAATCGGGAACAGGGTAATCGGAAAGCGGAACGATGCAATGCTTGTCCTCGGCTCGGGCGAACGCGTGGTGGTATTCTGTGGACCGAAAAGCGGGAAGAACGCAAGGGAAGAACTGGAAAAACTGCTTTCCGCCTGCGGCGGAAAGGGCGGCGGCTCTGGGAGAATGGCTGCAGGAAAAGCCGAGAGCGCGGAAAAGCTTAAAAAACTTTTAAGCTGAACGCTGAAAGAATAATAATTTATATTTTGCATTCCTACTTCTACCATGGGATTGTTTGAAAAGCCGATTATCACAAAAAAGAGGAAAAAACAGCTTGACGCGTTTCTCGCCAAAGCGGTGCAGTCACTGAAGGAACTCAGAAAAGAAGCAAGGAACCCTCTGGTAAAGGATTTGTTCGACGCAATGGCGGAGAATGTTGCCCGCACTCCAATCTATTTTTATCCCGCGAGAGCCCTGCGGGCAAGCTTTTACTCACAGGGCGGCCGCATGGGAATGAGCGTTACAAAGGGCGAAAACGTCAGCGTTTTCAAAATAATCCAGATAGGGGGAATGCGGACTATAAGGAGGGAGAGCTTCATCAACCTGCCGGCAGAACACGTGTTCCGCGGCGAAAAAATGACCCTGGATGGCATTCTCACCCTTTGCCACGAATACGCGCACTTTCCCAAGCCAAAACTGGCAGAATTTTCAGCAAAGCAGGGAATGGGAAAGGGCCAGGCAGAGGAATTGTTCGCGGATGTGTTGAGCGCGAAACTCGCTGTAAAAATGGGCTTTCCCAAAAAAGAAGTTTTGAGGCATTTTTCCGGCAGGGAAATAGTTTACGGCAGTATTCCTTTCAGGGAGTTCATTGTCAGGGCAGTGGATTGAAAGTTTTTTAAGCATTTTATTCGTTAAATTTTAGCCTTTGGGCTGGGAAAGGGGAAAAAATGGATTTTGATTTCCGCGGAATTGAGGAAAAATGGCAGAAGGAATGGGCTGATTCAGGGCTGTTCGAGCCAAGGGTGAATGCCGGCAAAAAACCATTTTACATCCAGGTTGCCTACCCCTACCCGAGCGGCGCAATGCACATAGGTCACGCGCGCACTTACACTGTGACCGATATTGTGGCGAAATACAACATGCTCAAGGGAAAAAACGTGCTGATGCCGATGGGCTGGCACGTTTCCGGCACTCCCGTAATTGCCTCGGTTGAGGCACTGCGGCAGGGCGACGAAAAAACAATTAAAATGTTCACTGAAACATTCCACATTCCGGAAAAGGATTTGGCGGAACTTAAGACTCCGGAGTCCTACGTGGATTACATGGTGAACAAAGCCGAGTACGGATACAAGGCAGGGTTCCGCAAACTGGGACTGGGCATTGACTGGCGCAGGGAACTAAAAACCATTGACCCCCAGTACAAAAAATTCATCGAATGGCAGTACAAAAAACTTCACTCAAAAGGATATATTCGCAAGGGAAAATACCCCGTCCGATACTGCCCCAAAGACAAAAGCCCCGTGGGAGACCACGATTTACTGGAAGGAGAAGGCGTAGGAATACAGGAATTCACCATTCTTAAATTCAAAATGGACGACGGAAAATTCATTGTTGCCGCAACGCTCCGCCCGGAAACAGTGTTCGGACAGACAAACCTCTGGCTCGGCTCCGAGGTCGAGTATACAGTAATAAAAGCGGGGGAAGAGGAATGGATTGGCAGCGAGGAGTTTTACGAAAAACTCGGGGAACAGAAGAGCGGGGTGGAAAAACTCGGAACAGTGAAGGGCTCGGAACTCGTGGGAAAAACGGCACTGGCGCCGGGCATTGGCAGAAAAATTCCCGTGCTGCCGAGTTTCTTCTGCGATACGGGGACGGGTACTGGAATTGTAACATCTGTGCCCAGCGACGCACCGATTGATTACATTGCAATGGTTGACCTGCAGAAAGACAGGGACATGGCCAGGGAACTGGGGCTTAACGAAAAAATGGTTTCAGGGCTAAAAGTGATTCCCATAATAAGGACAGATGAGTACGGCGACGCGGCGGCGGTTAAAATCGTCGAGCGGCTGGGCATAAAAAACCAGTTCGACCCCAAACTGGAGCAGGCGAAAAAAGAGGTCTACAAAATCGGCTTCCACAAGGGAATAATGAACGAAAACTGCGGAAAGTATGCGGGAATGCCCGTAAGCAAGGCAAAGGATTTGGTCAAGAAGGAACTGATTGAACAGGGGAAAGCGGACGTATTCTTCGAGCTCGAGGGCAAAGTGATATGCAGGTGCGGAACGGAATGCGTTGTCCGCGTTCTTGAGGACCAGTGGTTTGTTTCCTACTCGGACGGGGAATGGAAAGAGGAAAGCAAAAAAACACTGAAGGGAATGCATATCGCTCCGGCACTATTCAGAACGCAGTACGAGAACGTTTTCGACTGGCTTGAGGACAAACCCTGCACGCGCTCCAAGGGGCTGGGCACGGAGTTCCCCTGGCAGAAGGGAAAAATAATCGAACCACTGGGCGATTCAACGATTTACATGGCATATTTTGCCATCTCGCACCTCATAAAAAAAGTCGAAGCGGAAAAGCTGGATGAAAAAGTGTTCGATTTCATTTTCCTCGGAAAGGGTTCCGCTGAGGAAATTTCGGAAAGGAATGGAATCGAAGCCGGGCTGCTCAATGAAATGCGCTCTGAATTCGATTACTGGTATCCTCTCGCTTACAACGTGAGCGCAACAGAGCTTATCCCTAACCACATGAGTTTTTCCATTTTCCAGCACACCGCGATATTCCCGGAAGAAAAAAGACAGCTCGGAACGATCAATCTCGGCATGCTTGTAATGGAGGGCAAAAAAATGTCCTCCTCAAAGGGGAATGTTGTGCTCATAAACGACATGTGCGAGCAAATCGGAGCGGACTTTGTCAGGTTTTTCCTCATGAATTCCGTCGAGCCCTGGGAGGAAATGGACTGGAAGCAGAAGGAGATAGAAAAAGGCATTTCAAAACTCAAGACGTTTATTTGGAAAATGGCGGAAATGGGAAAAAACGCAAAAGAAGCCGGGGAACTGAACGTGAAAGAACTCGGTGCCGAGGAATTGTGGTTTTACGAAAGATTCAATTCAAGGGTGAATGCATACCTCGAAAGCATGGAAAAAATTGAAATGAGGAACGCGCTGCAGCAGATTTCCTTCCTGCTCTCAAAAGACCTGCAGTGGTTCAACCTCAGAAGGCACGGCGAAAACAAACCGCTGGAATTATACATTGCAAAGAATTTCGCCAAATGCCTCGCGCCGTTTATGCCTCACACAAGCGAAGAGATATGGAGAAACGTGCTCGGAAACCAGCATTCGGTGTTCCTCAAAAAACTTCCGGAAAAAAAGGACGTGGACAGGAAAGTGGAACTTTCCGAGGAATTCATCAAAAGGGCTTTTGCTGACCTGAAGGAAATAAAGAAGATTACGGGAAAGGAAAAACTGAAAAAAGCCGTTTTTTACATTGCAAGCGAATGGAAATGGAAAGCGCTAGAAAAAGTGTTAGAACTGGAGAGACCGGACCTCAAAGCGGCAATGGAAAAAGCGATGACCGACAAGGAAGTGAAAAAAAGGGGAAATGAAGCCGCGGAGGCGGTGAAAGCATTCAACGACAGGCTCATCGAATTCAGGGGAATCGAAAGAATCGAAGAACTCAAAACGCTGGAGAACGCGAAGCCGTTCCTTGAAAGGGAATTTTCCTGCGAGGTTATTTTCTTTCCCGAGGAAAACCCGGAATTTGACCCCAAGAGAAAAGCCAGGAAAGCGCTGCCGTTCAAGCCCGCAATTTACGTCGAGTGAACCGGGAAGGAGCCGGAAATCAGTCTATTTCGACTCTTTTAACGCCCCTGATTTCACCCAAGCGCAGCCTGACCTTTTTAAGCTGCTTAACGTTTTTTACAAGCACGGTGAAACTGCCCCTTATTGTTTTTGCGCTCGCCTTCTGCCCGTGAAGGGAATCCAACGGCAAATTGAGTTCCGAGAACGCCTTTCCCACATCGGAGAGAAGAGAGGGCCTGTTGAGTGCGAGGAGGGTAATGCACACGGGCTGCAGCGGTTCTCCCGTTTCCCTCGGGGTCTTGAGGAAATCGCTTATAATCTCTTTTGCCTCGTAGGATTTCACGAATTCAAGCCAGTCTCTTTTTACTGTTCTGCGGTTTGCGAAAAGAACGCTTACCCTGTCGCCGGAGCCCAGCTTTTCCCATATGGGCACGCGCTTGCCGTTGACCGTGCCGCCGCTCGTTTTCAATGCCTCTTTGGGCGCGGTTTTGAAAGCAAAATCGAGCACTGTGGAAGAGGAGGGCATGCTTACGATATCGCCTTTTTCCGTGAAAATGTTTATCCTCTGTTTCAGGTAATCGCTTTTTAGTGCGTCCAAAAATTCTTCTTCTCCGACCCTGATTTTGGGTATTTCAATCCCCTGCCCTGGCTTTTTTTTGGGCAGAAGCACCCTGAAGGGTGCATGCGCGGACTCGCGTGTTTTTATGTGGACTTTTATAGGTTTCCCGCCGGGACCTATCACCGAAGTGTGGATTGCCCTGTAGTTCAAGCGCGAGGGCATTGCAATGAAGTCCTTGAGTTTCGAGGGAATGGGGTAAAAAGCGCTGTGCACAAACCTCAATGCCTCGTAACATTCGTCCGCGGAATTCGCGAGTATTACAAGAGTCGCATAATCGTAAATTTCTTCCGGCGTTTTGTTCGCTTCAATCGTTTTTTTGTAAACAGAGTAAAGGTTCTTGTATTCCGTCTTGAACCCGAATCTCGAGGATGTTTTTTTCTTGGAGCGCTCCATTTCTGCCTTTAGCATTTCGGTTGCCTTTTTTATTTCCCTCTTTTTTTCCGCTCTCTTATTTGAGACAATTTTTTCAACTTCCCTGAATTCCTGCGGGTAAAGAACCTTAAGGCATATGTCCTGCATTTCCGATTCTATTTCGCTGAAGCCGAGTTCCCTTGCAAGAGGCGCATAAACCTCCAGCGCCTGCCTGCAAATCCCCTTTCTCTTTACCTCGGGCAAAAATTCAACCGTACGGAGGTTGTGCAATTTGTCCGCCAGCTTTATGAGCAGGACACGTGCGTCCTTTGAGGAGGCAAGAATCAACTTGCGCAGGTATTTGACCTGGTTCTCGTCCTTCCTTTCATCCGTGAGCTTGTCAAGCCTTGTGAGGCTTGAAACAAGCCCTGCAACTTCTCCCCCGAATTCTGTTACGAGTTCTTTTTCCCCAGTGTCGGTGTCCTCCAGAACGTCGTGCAGCAACGCCGCGGCAATCGTTTCATTGTCCGCGCTGTAATCCGAAGCAATCATTGCAGTGCCTATCAGGTGGGTGAAATAGGGGTCGCCCGAAGCCCTCTTCTGCTTTCCGTGCTTTTTTTTGGAGTAGGAGAAAGCCTTCCTGACAAGCGCGGTTTCACGGCTTTTTCTTATTACGTTGACCCTGTTGAGGAAGCCGAAGACGTTTTTTATGAGAACGATGTCCGGGTTGGGAACTCTCTCCTCCATTTTTCTTAGAAGGGAATTCATTTCCGCGCTGAATTTTTCCCTGGGCTTCTTTTTTTTCCCCATTGCCACGGGGAGGAGGACCAGCTTTTTCCGGCTTCTTCCGCGGCTTTTCTTTTTTTCTTTTTTCTTTTTCCCGGCACCCTTGAGTTTGCGTATTTTTATGACGCGCGAAATTCCCTTCATTCCGGCGCGCTTTTTGCCGCCCCTGCTTTCCTTCCCTTTTTTCTTGTGCCGGCGCTTTTTTGCGGAGCGCTTTATCGCTGCGTAAATTTTTTTTGCCCTGCTTTTCCTTCTCCCTGCCTTTTTTCCTTTTTTGCCAGCCATAGCACTATATTATTCCTGCACAATTGTTTTATAGCTTAGCCCGTTTCGGAGCGCCGCATGGGCGCCAGGGAATTACATTCTCCCTATTACCGGAATGTTTAGAAGCTGCAAACCGGTGGAGAGGACTGTGGAGAATGCCTCGACGAGCGCGAGCCTCGCCTCCCTCTTCCCGGGCGGCGCCTTCAGCACGGGCTCTTCGTGGTAAAAGGAGTTGAATTCCTCCGCGAGCCCGAGCAAGAAATGGCAGAGTGAGTGAATTTCGCGGGTTTTCACGACATGCTGGATTACGGCTGGAAATTCGCTGAGAAGTTTAACGATTTCCTTTTCTTTTGCGCCGGAGAGAAGGGCGAAATTGACCCTGCCGCTTCTTTTTCCCGCTTTCCTGAGTATGCTTTTTGCGCGCGCATAAGCGTATTGGAGGTACGGCCCTGACTCGCCCTCGAAGGAAAGGGATTCTTCTGCGCGGAAAGTGAAATTTTTCCTGTGGTCGATTCGGAGCATTGAAAAATTTATTGCCGCAAGCGCGATTGATTTTGCCCTTTTGCGCACTTCCTCTTCCGAAAGATTGGCGTGCCTTTTTCTTATTTCCTCTTCCGCCAGTTTCTTCATGTCCGTGATAAGGTCGTCCGCGTCGATTACTTTCCCCTCGCGGGACTTCATTCTTCCCTCGGGCAAATGCACCAGCCCGTAATTGAGGTGCTCGCAGTTTTCCGCCCACTTGAAGCCCAGCAGTTCCATTATTTTGAACAACTGCTTGAAGTAAAGGTTCTGCTCGTTTGCCACAACCCATATGTTCTGGTCGAGATTGAATGCTTCCTGCTTGTGCTTTGTCAGCGCGAGGTCGAACGTGAGGTAAATGCTCGTGCCGTCCGCTCTCAGCACCGCCTTGTCGGGAAGGCCATACTTGCCGAGCTTTGCGATGACTGTGCCTCCGTCGTTTTTTTCAAAAACGCCTTTCCTGAGACCGAGGTCTATGAGCGGTTTTGCCTTTTCATAAAAGTCGGATTCGAAGAAGACCTCGTCAAACTCTGAGCCGTATTCCGCATATGTTTCCATAAAGCCCTTGAGAACCCATGAGCGCATTTTTTTCCACTGCTTTCTTGTTTCAGGGTCTTTGGCTTCCCATTTCTTCAACAGCTCGGCTGCCTCGTCGTTTATTGCGGGGTTCTTTTTTACTTCCTCGTTGAATTTAACATAATAATCGCCGACAAATTTGTCGCCCTTTTTTCCTGTGCTTTGGGGCGTCTTTCCCCTGCCGAATTTCTGCAAGGAGAGCATTGCCTGGCAGATGTGAATGCCGCGGTCGTTTATGAGGTTTGCCTTAATAACTTTGTTGCCCGCAAATTCGAGTATTCTGGAGAGAGCCATCCCTATGCTGCCGTTTCTGAGATGCCCGAGATGCAGGGGCTTGTTGGCATTCGGCGCGGAATATTCAACCAGTATTTTCTCGGGCTTTTCCTCCGGCGCTCCGTACTTTTCCTTTTCCCTGAGCACGGCTTTGAGCGTTGCCTCCGAAAGAACGGCTTCGTCGAAAAAGAAGTTCACGTAGGACCCGAGCGCTTTCGCGTTCTTTATTCCCCTGGGGAGTTCCACTCTGCCGGCAATCTCCTTTGCGGTCTGAGCCAGCTTTTTTTCCCGGGAAGCGAGCGTGAAGCAGGGAAACGCCAAATCGCCGAATTCTTTCTTGGGCGGGACTTCGAAAAGGTCCATTATTTCCCTTTCGTTCAGCCCTGTTTTTTTAGAGAGCGCTTTGGAAAGCTCTTTTTTTGCATCCATCGGAAAGATAGGGGTTAAACTCTTTAAAAAACAATCTTTTTTTGGTTTAAAACGCCTCAGAAAAGCCAAATATTCATATCAGAATAATCGTTGTTTTGAGCAATTTTTAAAAACATTTGCGCTGTCTGGTTATATTTACGCCTTTCTTTTGTGGAAGCCCCAGAGGTGAGCCTGTGGAGATACTGAAGGAAATAAAGTCGCTTGAAAGGGAGAGCGCCCTGATTATTGAAAGAATGGAAAAGAGCCGAGCGGAAGCGATTGAAAAGGCCCGTGCCAGCGCGGGCGAAACGCTCAAAAACGCAAGGGAAGAAGGCAGAAAAAAGAAAGCGGAAATATTGAACAGGGGCAGGGAAGAGGGAAAAAAGGAAGCGGAAAAAATCGCGCAGAAAGCGCGCAAGGAAAGAGCCGAAATAAGCGAAAGGGGCGTTAAAAAAACCGTCTCAATGAGGGAAAAGGTGTTCAAGAGGTTGCTGAATGCTTAAACCGGTAAAATTCAACAAGTTCTCTGTTGTTTTTCTGCAGGAGCGGCTGCAGGAAGTGCTCGGCGAACTGCACGAAGAGGAACTGATTGAAATAAGGAAAGTTAACCTTGAAGAGCATGGACTGGAGCCCTTTGAGATAAGCGAGAGGGAAAAGTTTGCATCCTTCCATCTCACCAAAACCAAAAGAATACTTAACTTTTTCAACGCGCACCGCGCTGCGGCAAACCTCGGGGAAACAGCCCGGAACTTTCTGTTCTGCAGGAAGCCGCGCCGGGAACAGGAGCCCAAATCCTTCGCGCAGCTCAGGAGAAGAGCCGAATCATTTATCTCCCCGCTCGCGGAGAGCGTTGAGAAACTTGACAGGACTCTCAAGGAAATAGAGGAAAAAAAGTCCGCCCTGGAAGAGGAAAAGGCAGTGCTCGAAAGCATAAAGGAACTCGACATCGAAATGGAGTTCCTTCACGGCTTTGAAAGGATTGAGGTAATCGTGGGCAGGATTCCGCCCGAACTCGAAGAGGCGCTGTGCAAAAAGGTAAGTGAAACGGAGAACTCAAGAGTTCTCAAAACAATAGGCGAAAAGGAAAAAATCGCACTGGTTTCCGCGGAAACGGAAAAAGCCGAAGCACTCATGCGCGAACTCAGGAAAATCGGCTTTGACAGGATAGCCATTCCCGACTACATGGGGAAAGCCCGCGGGCTCATTCCGAAAATCAGCGGGGAAATAAAAAAACTGGAGAGGAAAAAAGAGGCGGAAACAGGGAAAGCCAGAAAAATGGCCAAAAAAAACACGGAAAAAGTGCTCGTTTTCCAGGAATTGCTTGAAATAGAAAAATCGAGGAGCCATGCGCTGTCCTCTTTCGGCAAAACGGAAAAAACAGCCTCTTTTTACGCGTTCGTTCCGCTGAAAAAGACCGCCGAATTCAGGAAAATTCTCCGCGACAAAACAGGGAACCGGTATCATTTGGAAGAAATGCCTTTCAGGGAGGAGGAAGCGCCCATAAAGCTGAGGAATCCCGCTTTCGTGCGGGATTACGAATACATTCTCAGAATGTACGGCCTGCCGGAATACAACGCAATTGACCCCACGCTTTTTATCTCGGTGGTGTTCCCTGTTTTCTTCGGGCTGGCTTTTTCGGACATCGGCTACGGGCTGATGCTTATTGCAATGGGCGTGTTCCTGCGGCTCACGCTGGGGAGAAAGGACGAGGGCTTCCTGCACCTCACCAACATTTTGTGGCACGGCGGGATTTTTACAGCGCTGTTCGGCGTGGTTTTCGGTTCCTTCTTCGGGGACTTCGGCGGAATCGCGAAAAAGTTCGCTTTGATTGACGCATTGAGTTCGGAAGGTGCGAAAATATTTCTCGCAATAGTTGTTTTCATAGGAATAATGCACCTCAACCTCGGGATAATAATCGGGACAAGGGAAATGCTGAGGAAGAGGGAATTCAAAAAAGCGCTCACTGAAAAATTTTCGTGGATAATACTGCAGGGCGGGGTGATTTTGCTCGGCGCCGCAATGCTCCTTTTCGGCGGCTCTGGAAGCGTTTTCTTCCAGTGGGGGCTGCTTTTGATTGGTCTGACACTTCTGCTCCTGTTCTGGGGCGGCGGTCCGCTCGGGCTGATGAAGGTTACGGGCTACCTCGGGAACGTGCTCTCCTATCTGAGGCTTGTTGCACTCGGGCTCGCGACCTTTGCGATTGCAATGTCGATCAACAGGCTTGCAATGCTTCTCGCGGGCATTCCCTTTGTGGGCTGGATTGTGGCGGCATTGCTCCTTTTGTTCGGGCATTTCGCTAATTTCCTTTTCAATTTGCTCAGCTCTTTCATTCACCCTTTCAGGCTGCACTGCGTGGAATTCTTTTCATACTTTTACGAAGGAACCGGAAAGGAATTCAGCCCTTTCCATGTCAAAAGGGAACTGACTAAAAGAAAGGAGGTGAAGTGAATGGTTGCTGACCCGGCACTCGTAACAGGCCTCGGATTGATAATGGTTGGCGCGGGACTTGCAATAGGTATTGCCGCAGCCGGCTCCGGAATGGGGCAGGGAATGGCGGCAGCCGCAGCAGCCGGCGGAGTGGCAGAAAAGGACTACTCTTTCGGAAAAATGCTGACAATGGTTGCATTGCCCGAAACACAGGCAATCTACGGGTTTGTTATAGCAATACTGATAATTTTCGTGGTTGCTGCCGGGCTCGGTATCTTCTGAGCCCGCTGCACGCGAAAGGAGGAATGAAAAAAAAGTTGGTGTGAATGGACGGAATAATCGAAAAAATAAAGGCGGACACCAAAAAGCGCCTCGCCGAAATAGAGCGCGGGAGAGACAGCGAAGTGAACAGAATACAGGAAAAAGCGCGCAGGGAAGCAGGCGAAATAATCGCCGAAAGCACGGAAAAAGCGGAAAAGGAGGCAGTACTGGAGAAAGAGAGGGCAATCGCAGCGGCAAAACTACAGGCGAAAAAAGAGAAAGCAATGCTCTTAGACTCGCTGATGGAAAGAGCAATAAGTTCAGCGGAGGAGAGAATCACCGAATTGAGGGACCGGACGGGATACGCGGAAAAACTGAACTCGCTCGCGAACGCCGCGGTTGAGGAAATCCCTTCCAACAGCGTTACAGTGCTCGCGTCAAAAGAAGACACGGAAAAAATCAGAATACGGAAAGCGAAGGGAAAAAAAGTGAGACTGAAAGCCAGTGAGGCAGTGAAGACAGGCGCAATAGTCCAGTCGGCGAACGGGAAAATAAAAGTGGACTGCACGTTCTCAGCCCTGCTCAGGGAAGAGAAGAGCGAACTCAAAAAAGAACTCCTGGAGGAACTGAGGTGAGCGAATGCTGAATCTTGCCGGCACACCCATGCTGGGATATTTCCTGCTCGGCGCAATAGGCGGAGCGGGAATTTTCGTGGCATACTACATGCGGCAGGTAATGCCGATTGCTTCCTACGCCTATTCGGCTGCAAGAATCCGCGTGATGTCGGGAAAAATGGTGAGAGAGAACAAAATAAGGGAACTCATAGAGGCAATGAACTACAAGGACGTCATCGCTTCCTTTGAGGGTTCCACCTACGAGGAATTCGTTTCCGGAAAAAAGGAACTGAAGGAAATAGAGCGCTCTCTCGCATTAAACCTTGCAACGGACTACAAGAAAATCGTTTCAATGAGCCCTAATAAAGCCACGCCCTTCTTCAAAATGGTGAGCGCACGCTATGATATAGAGAATATTAAGAGAATAATTGCTGCAAAGGAAACAGGCGGGGAAGTGGGCTGGCTTTATCCAGCACCGCTGTCCGAGTCCTTCATGCGCAAGCTCAGGGACGCGGGAAGCGTTTCCGAGGTGATTGAACTCCTCAAAGCCACCCGCTACAGGGAATTCGTGCAGGGCGCTCCCGCGAACGCTTCCGCAGTGGAATACGAAAAAATGCTCGACAAGTACTTGTACGAGAAACTCATGAACAAAAGAAAAATAATGGAGTTTGTGAGAAACGCGTCAATACTCGGCGACGAAAGGAACCTCAAAAAAATATACGGAATGCAGGTTGACCTGCTCAACATCAAAATAGCGCTGCGCTGCATACACGAAGGTTTGAGCCCTGAAAAAACAAAAGAGCTTATGGTGAAAAACAATTTTTCCCTTACGGAAAAAAAGGCGGAAATGCTGGCGGAATCAAGGGACATCGCTTCCGCCATTTCCAACCTCGAGGGCACGCCCTACTACGAGCTCCTGACCGATGCTTCGCGCAACTACGCAAAAGACAAAAAACTCTACCCCATAGAAAAGGCAATAGACGAATACTACCTCGTAAAAGTGAGGAACATGTTCATACAGCAGCCTTTCGGGCTGACGCTCATCGCATCATACCTGGTGCTCAAGGAATACGAGATAAGGAACCTGAAAACGATCTTGAACGGCATAGCGGAGGGAATACCGAAGGAAGAAATAAAAAAACTCGCAATAGGTGTGTGAAAATGGAAATTGCCGTGCTTGGAAAGAGGCAGACCGTGCTCGGCTTCGGGCTTGCCGGAGTGAAAAAGAAAATCGTTGCCGCGGAGGAAAAGGACGGTTTGCTGGAACAGTTCGAAAGCCTCGCGGCAGATGAGGGCATAGGGCTCGTAATAGTGGACGGCTCCTGCGAAAAAATAAGGAGGGAACTGGCGAGGTTTATAGAGGAGCACAGGAAGCCCATGGTTTTGGAGATTCCCGCGGGAAAGGAAAAAATAGAGCGCGGCATACTGGAAACAATCACAAAAAGCGCTACGGGAGCAAAAAGCGACGTTTAAAAAGGAGGGTTTTTTAATGGAAGTGAAAGGAGTTATCGCAAGAATTTCCGGTCCGGTCGTTGAAGCAAAAAACATGAATGGTGCAAAGATAAACGACGTTGTGAGGGTCGGAAAGGAAAAACTCATTGGTGAAGTTATACGGCTTGAAAAGGACATTGCAACAATCCAGGTGTACGAGGAAACAGGCGGAATAATGCCCGGCGAACCAGTACTCGGAACGGGAATGCCTCTCTCGCTTGAACTGGGACCGGGGTTGCTGGGCGCGATTTACGACGGCATTCAAAGACCGCTGGAAATAATAAGGCGGAAAAGCGGCGACTTTATTGCCCGCGGAATAGAGGCACCAGCCCTCGACAGGAAAAAGAAATGGCACTTCAAGCCCTCCGTAAAAAACGGAACGGAAGTGAAAGAAGGGTCAATAATAGGCAGCGTGAGGGAAACGGAAACAACAACCCACAAAATCATTGTTCCCATAGGAATCAGCGGAAAAATTTCCGGACTGAAAGAAGGGGACTTCACCCTAGAGGAAACAATTGCAAAAGTCGGAAGCACGCAGATAAAAATGATGCAGCGCTGGCCTGTGAAAAAGAAGCGCCCCTACGCCGAAAAGCTGACTCCCTCGGATTTGCTGACAACAGGACAGCGAATCGTGGACTTTTTCTTTCCCGTGCCGAAAGGGGGCGCGGCAAGCATTCCCGGACCTTTTGGCTCGGGAAAAACGGTAATGCAGCACCAGCTTGCAAAATGGGCTGAAGCCGACATAATAGTGTACGTGGGTTGTGGTGAGCGCGGAAATGAAATGACTGACGTGCTCACTGAATTCCCCAAGCTCGTGGACCCCAAAACAGGAAAGCCGCTCATGAAGCGCACTGTTCTTATAGCAAACACTTCAAACATGCCTGTGGCGGCAAGGGAAGCGTCAATCTACACTGGCATTACGATTGCCGAATATTACAGGGACCAGGGATTTGACGTCGCACTAATGGCTGATTCCACTTCAAGGTGGGCCGAAGCACTGCGCGAGGTTTCCTCGCGCCTCGAGGAAATGCCGGGCGAGGAAGGATATCCCGCTTATTTGGGAACGCGGCTGGCGGAATTCTACGAAAGGGCCGGAAGGGTCAGAACCCTGAGCGGAAAAACAGGATCGGTTTCGGCAATAGGCGCCGTGTCGCCACCGGGCGGGGATTTCTCCGAGCCCGTTACGCAGAACACTCTGCGCATTACAAAGGTTTTCTGGGCTCTTGATTCCGCGCTGAGCGAAAGGAGGCACTTTCCCTCCATTAACTGGCTTAATTCCTACTCTCTTTACATTGACGAAACGAGCGCATGGCTGCAGGAGAACGTGGACAAGCGCTGGCCGGAACTGCGGGGCAGGGCAATGGCTCTGCTTCAAAAGGAAGCCGAACTGCAGGAAATAGTGCAGATTATAGGTCCTGACGCGCTGCCGGAAAGGGAGCGCCTCACGCTGGAGATAGCGAGAATGGTGAGGGAGGACTTCTTGCAGCAGAGCGCTTTCCACGAAATCGACACCTACTGCGCGCTAAAAAAGCAGTTTGCAATGATGGACATAATCCTTTACTTCCAGGAACTTGCAGAAGAACTGGAAGAAGTTGACGCAAAAAAAATCAGCGGTTTCAATTCGATTGAAAAAATTTCAAGGCTGAAAAGCCTGCCGGAGAAAAAATTTCACGGCGAAGTAAAAGCGCTGAGAGAGCAGATAAAAAAGGAATTCGAGGGACTAAAAAAGGAATCCGGGGGAAAAGCGGCTGGGAAAGCAAAAAAAGAAGTGAAGGGAAAAAACAAAGGGGGTGGACAAAAATGATAAAGGAATACAACACAATCGACAGCATTTCAGGGCCCTTACTCTTCGTCAAGAACACAAAGAACGTAAAATTCCAGGAAATGGTCAGGGTGAAACTGCCGGACGGAAAGGAAAAAAACGGACAGGTGCTCGAGGTAACGGAAAACATGGCAGTAATACAGGTGTTCGAGGGCACGGACGGAATTGATGTCAAAAAATCAAGCGTGAAATTCCTGGGGGAAACAAGCAAGCTCAAGGTCAACGAGGACATGCTCGGCAGGGTATTCGATGGACTGGGCAGACCGGTTGACGGCGGCCCGGAAATAATCGGCGAAAAAGAACTGGACATCAACGGCTACCCCATAAATCCCACGAGCAGGGACAACCCCAACGATTTCATACAGACGGGAGTAAGCGCGATCGACGGCATGAACACTCTGGTGCGCGGGCAAAAGCTTCCGCTGTTTTCAGGAGCGGGACTGCCGCACAACAAGCTGGCAGCACAGATTGCAAGGCAGGCGAAAGTGCTCGGGGAAAAGGAAAGGTTTGCAATAGTGTTCGCGTCAATGGGCTCAACGCACGAAGAAGCAAACTTTTTCAGGAAAGAATTTGAAAAAACGGGCGCACTGGAAAAAGTTGTAATGTTCCTGAACTTCGCTGACGACCCGGCAATAGAGCGCATAATCACGCCGAGGATTGCTCTCACCGCGGCTGAATTTCTCGCATTTGAAAAAGGAATGCACATTCTGGTCATTCTAACGGACATGACCAATTACTGCGAGGCATTGCGGGAAATAAGCTCTGCACGCGAAGAAGTGCCTGGTCGCAGGGGCTACCCCGGATACATGTACACGGACCTGGCGAGCATTTACGAAAGGGCGGGCAGGATAAAGGGCAGAAAAGGCTCGATAACACAGCTGCCAATTCTTTCAATGCCCGACGACGACAAAACGCACCCGATACCTGACAACACGGGATACATTACCGAGGGACAGATAGTGTTAAGCAGGGCACTGCACCGCGAAAACGTTTACCCACCCATAGACGTGAGGCCATCGCTGAGCAGGCTTATGAACGCGGGAATCGGCTCGGAAAAAACGCGCGAGGACCACTACGACGTATCGAGCCAGTGCTATGCAGCGTACGCCGAAGGAATGGACAAAAAGGACCTGGTGGCGGTGGTGGGAGAGGAAGCCCTCACGGAGCGGGACAAAAAATTCCTGAAATTCGCCTCGGAATTCGAGAAAAAATTCGTGCGGCAGGAATACAACGATGACAGGAGCATTCAGGAAACGCTGGGAATAGGATGGGAGCTTTTCAGCATAATCCCTGAAAGGGAGCTCAAGAGAATCCACCTCGAGTACATTGAAAAATATATGCACGGGGGGGAGGCAAAAAAAGAGGGAAAGCCGGCCGGGAATGCTGTGAAAAAGGAAAAGCCCGCCAAAGCCGCGGAAAAAAAGAAAAAAGTGGAAGGGAAAAGGAAGCCGCGGAAGAAGCGCAGGAAAAAGAAGTGAGCGAAAAATGATTTCAAGCGTGAAACCGACAAGAATGGAACTCCTGAAAATAAGGAAAAGAATTGAACTGGCGGAAAAAGGACACAAACTCCTCAAGGAAAAGCGCGATGCCCTGTTCAACGAATTCTACAGGGAACTCAGCGCGGCAAAGTCGTTGAGGGAGGAAACTGAGGGCATTCTCTCTGAAGCATACACTTCGCTCGCCGTGGCGGAAGCGCAGATGGGAAGGCTCATGGTGTCGCAGGCAGCGCTGGCGGCTTCAAGGACTTCCAGTGCGAGCATTTCCCTCATGGAAAGGAACATAATGGGAGCGCACGTGCCGGTGGTCGAAGCAAGCGAAATCAAAAGGAACTTGGCGGAACGCGGTTACAGGATTCCCGATTCGACCTCCTCGCTTGACGATTCCGCCTCGTTGTTTGAATCCTCCCTGGAAAAAATCGTAACGCTTGCGGAAAAGGAATCCTTGCTCGAAAAACTCGCGTTTGAAATAAACCGCACAAAGCGCAAAGTGAATTCGCTTGAAAAGGTAACCATTCCGAGGATGACCGCGATAAAGACATACATAGAACTGCGGCTGGAGGAAAGGGAAAGGGAAACCATTTTCACACTCAAGAAAATAAAGAAAAGAAAGAAAAAGGAAGCCGCGCAAGCGCTTTCCGCCTGAAAAAATAGTGAAATTTTTTAATCTTTCTCGGGGAGATGATTGTATGCACTCTCAATCAAAAATTCTTTTATTGCTCATCGCGTCCGTGTTTTTCTTCGGTCTGTTCAGCGGAATGATTGTTCAGGAAATTTACGGCGTAACAGGAGCGCCGCAGACCGGTTTGCCGGAACATTCCCAGGAGCCGCTGGGAACAGGCACGTTTGCATCGCACGTGAACATTGTCGCGGTTACAAGCCAGGGCGGAGGAATGCTGTCAAGCGCGGAAGTGGAAATAAGAGACGGAAAAGGACGCATTCTGTTCAACACAAACCCTTTCGTTGAACCGGACACGCAGTACTCCATTGACGTTGCGAGAACGGTCGCGCAGGAAATAACGGGAAAAGACTGCTCGGAGAAAGACATAATTTATTCTGTGGATGCGGGCGACGCGCAACTCATTGGGGGGCCGAGCGCGGGCGCAGCACTCACGGTTGCAACTATTGCCGCAATAGAGGAAGAGCCCGTAAGGGAGGACATTGCAATAACTGGAACAATAAACGAGAACGGCTCCATAGGGCAGGTGGGCGGAATTCCCGAAAAAGCGCAGGCTGCTGCGGAAAACGGCATAAATCTGTTTTTGGTTCCGCCGGGGCAGAGCACCGCGGTATTCTACGAAAAAAAGACCGAGGAAAAGAAGCGCGGGGGCTTTTACTGGCAGCGCACGTGGTACGAGCCCGTTACAGTTGACCTGAACGCCGCAATGTACGAGCAGTACGGAATGGAAGTCAGGGAAGTTTCCAATATTTACGAAGTGGCGCTGCTCGCGCTCGGCTGAAAGCGCCTGAAAGGAAGGAATTCCGCTTTTTTTGCTTTCGCCGTTTTTTCGTTTTTTTGCCCGCGCGGCTTCCGCCTAACAAAAAACAAAAGGATTAAATAACTTGAACGCATAATTCTATCAAAAATTTTTCAGTTTTTCCAAGAGGTGGTGTTTTGTGGAAAGGTTTCCGTATTCAATTTTTATTCTTTTAATATTGCTCGCTTCAATTGCCGCGCTGCCGGCGGCAATTGCCCCCAATACAACGGGCAATGGCAACGGCAACGCGCAGGATGGATGCGATTACTATTACTGGTTCGATGACTCAACGCAGGAATGCGGATACAAAGAATTCTGCGGAACCTTCATGTACTACGGACTGCAGACCTTTCCCACCCTAAAAGAATGCGAGGAAGCGCTTTCAGAGCAAACCCCGACACCAACACCAAGCCCAACGCCAACAATAACGCAGATTACGCCTCAGCCGACGCCACTGGAATGCACTTACTACTACTGGTTCGACAATGAAAGCACGGAATGCGGTTACAAGGAATTCTGTGGAGCGTTCATGTACTACGGACTGCAGACATTCAGAACAAAAAAGGAATGCCAGACAGCGCTTGCTGCAGCGCGAAACTGCGTAGACTCAGACGGGGGAAAGAATTATTACGTAAAGGGAACCGCTACGGGCTATGAAAACGGGCAGATTGTCACTTCAACCGACGGCTGCAGGAACGACAACAAGACGCTGGCGGAAGTTTACTGCGAAGACGAATATTTAAGAACAGCCCAATACGAATGCCCCGCGGGATGCAAGGATGGAGCGTGCATTAAAAGCGAGTGCGCCGCGGGGGGCGAGCACTACTCCAAGGTTTTCACTGATGAATACCCAAGCGAATGCTGCTCCGGTCTGACGGAATTCGAGGCGGGAATGGACACCCGTATTTCAATCGCGGACAAATGCTATGAAACAGGGCTTGTGAGCGGATGGCCTGTCGGAATATGCATAAACTGTGGGAACGGCAAATGCGAGGGCATTGAGAGCGTGTGCAGTTGCCCGGAAGACTGCGTCGGACAGGGAAGGTCCACTTTCAACACGCTGGAGGAATTCTGCGCCGAAGGAGTGCAGAAATACCCCGTGCTGGAATATTTATGCGAGGGCGTTACCCCTGAAAAATGCTGCAAGCCCACCTGCAGGAACATAGGAACTCGCTCGGAGGGATGGTATTCCTGCAAGGGCGGACTTATCAGGTGGGAGAACTGCGAGGGATGCGAGGCGAAATGCGACAAGATTGGAACGGAAAGCGAGGGATGGTATGATTCGTGCACAGGCGAACTCATAGCATGGGACAACTGCTCTGCCTGCGAAGAGCCGAGCGAATGCCCCGCCATAGCGGCTGTATACCCGTACTGCCCCAACGGTGAAGTGGAGCCGGTTTACAGGGAAATAAACGGGCAGAACTGTTTGGTTGGCTATGAATGCGTTGAACCACCCGTCTACGTCGGACCCGTGTTCATTCACACGGAGGAAAACGGGTTCGGGGGCTATTCGAAGACATTCAGGCTGCACAACAACGGCGAAATGACCGAAACGATGGAATACCGCTATTCCAACCAGTCAAGGAAAATGAAAGGAAGGATAACCCAGGAACAGGTTGCAGAATTCATGGACTCGCTTGACAGTGCGGGATTCTTCGAAATAGAAAAACTGGACGACTGCTCTTATACAGGCAGTTGCCCCACCGATTTAAGCATTTACACCGCATACGCAAACTGGAACAGCAAGGAAAACAAGGTAAGGTGGCAGATGCTTAACACAGAGCACGAAGCGATTACCTTGGTGCAGAAATACATGGCGGAATTCGAGCAAATGCTCGAAAGCGCCGACACAACAATTTACGTCAACCTCGGTGAACAATTCAAAATAAAGGAAAAGCAGACCGCCGTAACCAGGGAAACAGGCCTGCACTTGGAAGTGGTCAAAGCAGGGGATTCAAAAATAGCCGTTGAAATATGGGCAGACTACGGGGTGGCAACCTCTTCAAGTGCTGTAACAGAGGGAACGGTGGTTTACACAAGCCTTGAACCGGGGGAAACCGCCAAGGCATTCGGGCACGAGATAGCACTGCACGAAATAGTGATGACACGCTGCGGGGAATACGAGGGCACTAGATGCATTGGGTCAGAGCCGATTGCGGTAATGAGCATTTCAAAAGAGGAACCATACACTCCGGTCAACGCTTACCTCGGCTACAATTTCACGCTGAAAGTTCAGCAGTCCGCCATACTCTTAAGCGGAAAACCCAACACCGAGGAAGTGAAGAGCAGGCTGCTCAAAGTAACGCTCAATTCAATAATAGGAGCAGCATGCCAGTACACTGAAAAAGAGGAAAGCACTGAAAACATTATTTACTGCGATAAGAGAAATATCGCAAAACTTTCCGTGGAAAATCTTGAGCAGGAGCCCTGCCCCAAAGGGCAGTACTGCTCAAACGCCGGCGCGGAGGTTTCACTGAGGCAGGGCGAGAAAAGGCAGGTTTTCGGCTACACGATTCACGCCCTCAGGGTCGCGGACGAAAGGGCATCATTCATGATAAAAAAGCCGGACGGCGGGGAAATTATAGTAGAACTCGGCGAGGAATTCCCGCTCAAGGAAACACAGACAGCGCTCGTTAAGGAAAAGGACCTGTACATATACCTGGAACAACTGCCCTTTACCGCGGGAACCCCTGGAAGTGAATCGGCAAAGGCAACCATCAGAATCTGGAGAACCATGCCTGTGCTCAAGCCGATGGAAGTGACTAAGCAGGAAAAAGCAACAGAAACAAAGGCTGTTTCAAACGCGTACACCGGAAACGTTTCAATGGTTTCAAGCGCAATGGCGGGGGGCGCGCAGGGAGGCGTTTCCACCGCAACCCAGCAGATAGCCGTAGCCGAGGAAACACTGCCGGCGTACTACAGGCAAACCTATGAATTAAGCGTGGGAGAATCAATAAGCATCTACGAAGTTAAAATAACCTTCACAAAATACGGGGGCGAAATGGCGTATTTTATTGTCGAGGAAGAAGAGCCCGATGTGAAAAACGTGCATGTTGACGAGCCATTCAAGCTCTTGGAAGGGCAGGGTGCAAGGGTGCTCGAAGCCAACATGAGGATTGACCTCCTGAACATAATCGAACAGATATCCATTCCGTCCCAACCGGAGGAAAACGGACAGGGCACAGAAAGCGAGTACCACAGAGAGGCAAGGATAAGCGTCACGAACTTCTTCCTCTCGCAGGCGCAGACAGGGCAGGTTTCAGCAGAGGAAGTGCTCAAGGAAGCGGTTTCACAGCAGATAATACAGAAGACAACCGCACAGAATGCTGTTTCCGCCACAACAACCGCGCAGAAGGCTATTTCTACAGCAACAAATGCAGGGGCGCTCGTTAAAAAAGTTGAACCCATTGAAATGCCGCCGACTCCCTACAGGGTTTTCACCCTCGCGGAAGGGGAAAGCGTTACAATGGGGGACTTCTCCATAAAAGCGAATTACATTGGATTTGACTCCGCGGAATTCATTGTGACAAAAAAGCATTCGGGAGAACTGGTCAAGTTCACAATGTACAGCGGCTGGAGTCTTATTTCCTTCCCCGGAGAACTGGAGGTGGTTGAATCCACGCCCTGCGAGACGGAAAAATTCAGTTTGCTGGAATACGACGCCTTTGAGAAAAAATACAAAAGAGTAACAAACCCGGAAATGGGAAAAGCCTACTGGCTCTACAACGGGGGAGAAGAATGCCATGCATCAGCATACATAAGGAATCCCGTTGCAATTGAAAGCCTTCCAATGCTGGCAGAGGGCTGGAATTTCGTTCCGGTGCTCGAGGGAATGCTCGGCAAAACAATAAGCGAAATGGGCTGCAACCTGCTCGCAGCGTACATGTACGATGCGGAGAAACAGGAATGGATTGAAGCGAGCGGAAAAATACTGAGCGCAGAGGACTACGGAAAAGCGATTGCAGTGAAAACAGCCGGGGAATGCTTTTTGGGCGCTGGCGGCGAAATGCCTCCCGCGCTGCCGGAGTGAGGTGATTTGAAATGAAGGAAAAAATAACCGCTGCACTGTTAATAGGAATGTTTCTGTTCGTTGCTTTCAGCGGCTGCCTCCTGCCGTCCGACGACACGGGCGACGGCGAAGACGGAGCAAGCGCTTCGGACATTCCAATGCCGGGAGCGGAAGACACAGGCGGGGAAGCAGGGAATGAAGTGCCGGAACTGCCGTTCTAGAACGGCGGTTTCTCTTTTTTTCTTTCCCACAACTTGCGCTTTCTTTTTTTATGAAGGAAAGAGGCAGTAAGCGAGCCCGGAGGGATTCGAACCCCCGACATCCAGCTTAGAAGGCTGGCGCTCTATCCAGCTGAGCTACGGGCCCTTGGGATGCCATACTAAAGAAAGCGTTGCAAGAGGTTAAAATATTTAACTGTTTTTGTTCGGCGGTTTTGGCTCAGCGTTCGACGTTGAATGCCCTGCTGAACCTTTCCTTTTTTTCTATTTTTCCTGTTTCCATGTCGTAAACCCAGACCAAAAGGTTTGGATCGGAGAACGCGCTGGGAAAGAATTTCTTGCGGGCTTTGCTGGGGAACACTTTAAAGGGCTCTTTTTCGTAAAAGCAGAGGCGCTGCTTTGGAATCACGAAAATGAATTGGTCCACGTTTTCCTTGTATCTGAGTTTTTCCTTGAGCTTTCCTTTTGTGGGACGGGTCATTACTTCAACGCCTATTTTTTTGCCGGATGAGTCGGCGACAAAATCGTAGGCGCCCAAGGCGTTGTTCCCCAGGGAAGTAACTTCTTCCTGCGCTATTGCGCTGACTTCCGGGTCATGCTCCAGCTCGCGCAAAGTGCAGAGGTGCATTTTCTTCGTGAGAGTGTTGCCGTTGCACTTCAAAATCAATAAACCACCAACTGTAGGGATTATGCCGTGCAGGTATTTAATTGTAACGGCTTATTGGGCTTGTTGGGGAAAAGAATATATACCCCGAAATCCCAATTTAAACATGGAGATAATTTGGCTTATTTTCAGCCGACATGTTGGGACATGGCTGCTTTGCGCGGTTATTTTGTCCATTCTAATGCTAATCCGCCCCATCAAATTCACGGAAAGAAAAAAACTGAAAAAAGCTTGGAAGCAAAAGGGATTTTACACGCTTTATTTTTTCGCTTTCTCTGTTGTTTGGCTTTTTTGGGTTATAGTGTCATTGAATCTGTTAATTTTTTCGCCTTTTTTTACCGTTACTTTTGCCCTTTTTATTTTGGGCATAATTTATTTTGAAAAAGGCATTATGCAAAAGGTTTACTCATTGTTCCAAAAACCCTTGGCATCCATGGGGGCAATTATTGCCACCATTGCTTTCTATTTCCTTAGCGGAAACCAAATGCTTTACGAAAGCATTTCCGTTGGCGCGGGCAGCGGGTTTATGAAAGATGAAATCGCGGTTGCAATTGCCAACCCCGCGAACATGCTGTTTCTTTTGATTTTCGTAATATTGGGGTTTGCGCTCGTGGGAATAGCCGGCTTTTTCACTAAAAGATTGATAAAAATTGCAAAAGAACAGTATAACTCAAAGTTCAACGAGAAAGAACTGGGGTTTTCAGACAAGGCATTTGAGGGAATTGGTATTCCATATGAAATAGCAAAGCTTATGCGCTCTTACAGACAGGTTCTCGTGGCAACCTTCCTTGGAATAATACTTTGGGATGTTCAAATGGCTGTATATGGAATCGGAAAAACGCTTTACCTTGAATTGCTTTTCGGCAATTTGTGGTTCAACATTGCCCTTTATGCCGTTGCAATAATCCTCCTTATTAAATCGTCGCTCAATTGGTCTCCGACCCCGGGATGAAAAGCTATTTAAACATTTGAATGCTATTGTAATGGAATGGCGAGGAAAAGAGAGCATTCGGAAAAAGGCGGGGAAGAGCGCTTTGGTGAAGAGGCAGGATTCGGAAGAGAAAGGCGCGTTAGCAGGTGGTTTTACGTCTTTCTGCTGGTTGTGATAGCGTTTGCGCTCTTTATAATCTTCCAGCCGAAGCCCGGAAGGGTTATTCCTGACGACAGCAACGACCCCATGGACCTGCCCGATTTCGACGAAAACATGGAAATACCGCACGACAAGCTCACGGCGGTAACGCTTTCATACAACACGCTCGCTTTCGCAAGCGACGAGCACAGGATAATGTTCGTGCCCTTTTTCATGGGCACGGCGTTTGAGGACGCTTTCGTGTTCGACATGAACGAGTACATTGCTGCGGTGGACAGGGAGAACAGCAGGTTCATGCTCGAAAGCGAGTTCGGGGAGCACATTGGAACGTATTCCTTTGTGCCGGGAAAAGCCAGTGATACGGCAATAGAATTCCAGCCCGGCGTGAAGTACAGGTATTTTGTGCCGGTGGAAGGGAACAGCGTTTACTTTTTGCTCGAAAAGCAGGAATTTGCCCTCCAGTTCGGGAAAACGTTCTGGTTCGAGGGCACCGACACCAGAGACAGGGGAACAGTTGACGCTGAATACTTCATGCCCGACCTGGACGTTTTCGGCGGAAACGCCTACGATGGCTCCTACTCGGTTGCAGTGCTTTCGTTCGACGGCGACGAGGACGGAAAAGCGGAAATAAGGGCATTCGTGGACTGCTCTGAAATGTGGATTCTGGATTCCTTGAAGGAGTACGATTCCTACAACGACCAGACGGAATTCCTGCAAGGCGGGAAATGGACAGGATACAGCGAGAGCGAAGAGGGGGAGAAAACTACAAGCACGGCAAAAATCGTAATTGCTCCGATGAACTTTGAAGTGAACCTTTTCGAGGACTGATTTTAGAGCCCGCTGGAAATTTTTTCCGCAAGCTGTCTTACCGGCAAAAGCTTTTTTTCGTCGAGTTCGAAAATTGACTTCACTGTTATTGTGTCGTGTATCTTCGCCCCTTTTGTGGTGAGAATGTTGGACATTTTTTTAATGGACGAGCCGGAAGTGAGAACGCAGGTTGAAAAAAGCACGAACCTCTTGTTCCTTGCGCCCTTCAGTCCCCTGAGATAGGTAATCATTTCTGGCGTCGGAGTAAAAGTGCCCGAAATGCGCCTTATGGGTGTGCCGACAACAACTAGGTCGAAGGATTTTACGTCGTTCAGCGCCGGCGCGAGTTCAAGTCTCTTCTTCTTCCTGAACTCCTTTATGTAGTCGTAAACGCGCATTTTTCTCCTGGCGCGGACTCCCAGCATTTCAACCGAGTGACCGCCGGCTTCGAAGGCTTTTTTGAATGATTCGGCTATTTTTTCGCTTGAACTGCTTTCGGCGTGGAAGGCAACCAGAACTCTCAACACATCACCCTGAAAACGAGTAAAATAAGGGCGGGAAATCTTTTAATAAAATGCCCTGAGGAAACTGAACACATTCTCTCCCAGAGTTTTGAGGTCGTAACCGCCTTCCAGAACGGCAAAGCAGGGAATCCCGAAAGAAGCGAGCCTTTCGCCCACTGCGCGGAATGTTTCGCTGCTTTCAACGCCCAGCGCCGCGCCAACACTTAAATCCGCGTGGAAAATGTCAAAGCCGGCTGACACTGCCAGCAAATGAGGCTCAAATTTCCGCACTGCCTCCTCCGCCTCAGCACCAAACACTTCTACATAACCACGGTCGCCTGTTCCCGCCTGCAGTGGCACAAGCCGCGTTGTTTTATCCCTGGCAGGAAAATCGCGCCAGGGGTAAATTGTCGCAGTGTCCTGGTGCAGGGAGAGGTAGAATACTGAATCATCGCCAGAAAATATTTCCTGCGTGCCCTGCCCCAAGTGCACGTCAAAGTCCACTATGAGCACTTTTTCCGCCAGCCCCTCTCTCTGCACCTTTCGGACTGCAAAGGCAACATTGTTCAGGTAGCAGAACCCACCGAAAGAGTTAGTGCCTGCATGATGCCCAGGCGGCCTTCCGAGAGAAAAGGCGAATTCCTCTCCCGCAATTCTCGCTGCCTTCAGCGCGGCTCCCGCGCTCAGCTTTGCTGTTTCGTAGGTGTTTTCCTGGAAAGGGTTGTCAGGAGTGGAAAGCATTGAGGCAGAGCGCTCTTTGAGTTCCTGCAGCAATTGCTTTGCGTGCACTAAAAGCAGGTCCTTTTCCCTTATTTTTTCAGGAAGAACATAGAATTCCTTTCCAATCCCTTTTTCGGCGAGGAATTTTCTCACTGCGAGAAGCCTTTCGGGGCTTTCCGGGAAGCCCGGGTGATGCAGGAATCTGGAGGAATACACGAGCTTCATTTTACCACAAAAAAACTGGGGCGGGTTAGTTTTTTATTCAGTTGTTTTCCTTATTCTTTTTATGGACCCGATGAATTTCATTCTCGCTGTCGCGGGATTCATTCTGAGCCTTTTTGTTGTCAAAATAAGCGCGGAAATCGCGTACAAAACGAAAGTAAGCTGGAGCCAGGCGTTCATCCAGGCAGTGCTTCTCGTGATTATAGGGCTCGTTGTTGACTTCCTTTTCTTCGGCGCGGTTGTCGGCGCGGGCTTTTTGGGAAGATTCTTTTAGTGTTTTGAATGGTTCGTGTTAGGGAAAAGGCCGCGCGCAGGGAAGCAGGAAAAATTGAAAAACTGTGGCCAAAGGAAGGCGTAAACGGCAAAGAAAAACCGCGGAGATTCATTGCGAGGAGATTGCACAAGGCCTACGACCTCACACTCGGGTCTACAAGGACTTACGGGCCAATGCTTACAGTGCTCAACAAGCTTTTCAGGAGGGATTTCAGGGGAAAGAGATTCCTCGAACTGGGGCCCGGTGTTCCCGTGATGCTTCAGGAACTGGAAAGGCGCGGGGCCATTGTAGCAGGGCTTGATGCCGACCCCCAGCCTCACAATCCGGCGAAAATAAGGATTGAGAGGGGGGAAATTGAGGCACTGCACAGGCTTTTCAAGGGTGAAAAATTCAACGCGATTATTTCAAAGAACACTTTTGAGCCATCGCAAATGGCCTGTGTAAGGATACTGGACTTGCCTTCAAAAGAGCAACTTGAAGAAATGGAAAAAACAAACCCGGCGAGGGCAAAAGAAATTCTGGGAAAAATAGCATCAAAATATAACACTCCCGTGGACTCAGTGCGAGGAAACCTTCCCAGTGAAAAAATTAGAATTGATGCCGCAATAAAATTGCTCGGGGTTTTCCAGGCCTCGGAAGAAAGGCTGAGCGAAGGCGGGCACTTGATAATTCAGACAACGGGCGAGGCAATAACAGGGTATCATTTCATTGAACCTCTCTTGAGGGACGCCGGCTTTGAGGTCGAGGTCAAAAGGTTCGAAATTTGGGAGAACGAGGAAACCAAAAGAAACGCTTCGCTTTTTATCGCACGGAAACTGCCAGCGGAGAAAAAGTAATGCAGGATGGCGGAACCTATTGCACAGTTAAAAAGCATTTGATTTTTCTTTTTTGTTTCCCGAAAGTATTATATAATCAGAATATCCAAAGTTATATAAAAACCATATGGTGATTTTTTGTGGAAGCGACAGAGGAAATTGTGAAAGCCTTTTTGGAAACGGAAGGTTATTTGGTCAAAACTGACAATCATTTTATTCTGGGCAAAAATAAGTGGACGCAACCAGACATCATTGCAGTAAAACTAAAAGGAAAATCAAGATATTTGCCTCAAAAAATTGTTGGAGAAGTGAAGAGCTGGCCCATAGGGGGAACACATTTCAAAGAAATAAGCGAAAAACACGACATAAACTTTTCGGGATTAGGAAACTTTAGCAAAGAAGAATGGCGGCAAAAAGTAATAGAAGCCGTTGAAGAGGCCTATGGAACGGGATTTAGATGGGTTCTCTTTGTTAAAGCGGTTCAACCAAGATATGAACAAGACATTATGAATTTAGCAAAACAGATGGGAATAGTCATCTTTACCCACGCAGAAACTCTAAAGTATTTGAGAGAAAACATACTCAAAAAAGGGCACGCCTACTTTGACAATGCCATTATCCAAACCATCAGGCTACAGAATCAGTTAGAAAAGTGAAAAATATGCCAAAAATCCAAAAAAGTAAGAACTGTTTGTTCGTGAACCTGCCCGCACAATACTGTAGGCTGTTGGGCTGGAAAAAGGGAACAGAGATTGTAGTTTACCCTGCCGAAGAAAAAGGAACGCTGTTAATGAAAGAAATGCCGAAAAAGCACTAAATGGGCCAGAGTGGTTTTTTTGCAGTTGCTAGACATAAATGGAATGATTTGATTCTATTTAAATACTTATAGGGATGACTGTGCCAGCTCATATTAAACTCTATGTGAACTACCTGCCGCTGAAGCGGCAGGCGTCTTGGTAATCAATTGAACTGCAGCAACGTTGCTTGGGCGGGTTTCGGCTTCTCCGCCTTCCAGTGCTTTTGCTGGCTTTCCGTGATGTAATTGTGCATTGCTTCTGTTGTTACCGCTCCTACTGTTCTGTGGAAATAGCCATCACTCCACATTTGTTTTCCGTAAAGACCCTGCACTTCAAGCCTTACAGGATACTTCCGCCTGATGCGCCTCAAGCTTGCACCCTTGAACCTTCGAACGAGTTCTGCGATGCTGTAGTTCTTCCAGCCTGCAACAAAGATGTGCGCATGGTCAGGGCCTATTCCGATGCCAACCAACTGCACATTCAGTCCCGTGGCTATCTCCCTGAACTCCTTCTCGCATTCCGCCAAGACATCACTATCCTTGAAGATTGACCTCCTGTACTTGGGCGTGAACTGCAGGTGCAGGTTCGATTCTCCCACGCAGTGCCTGTATTTCACAAGAGTTATTTTTTCACCCATTTTTCACCCCTCCCGAGAAACAGTAACCTTTTTGATAGCTTCCGCCATACAAAATAGGTTGTAAGATGCCGATAACTCGCATGAGTATCGGCATCGTCTGTCTGTTTCTCAAAAAAGATTATAGAATTAGTATATTTAAGGGGAAAATCTGGCTTTTCCCCTTAACAACCCCTTACCACTAGCCTCGATTCATCTCCCGGCTCAAAGCCGGGTTCGCTCCGCAGGTTTCTCTCAGCACGGGGCACTAAAAAGCAAGGCATCAGGTCTCTTTTGAATGCAGAAATCAATTATTTGATAAAAAGAAGCCAGAAAATCCTCCTTTCGTCTTCTCTCCTGGTCACTGGACAAAAAAACAAAATGAGAATCCAAGTGCAGGTCCGCAGCATGAACAATTTGGAACATTTTATAGTTATAGATTCAAAAAAGGATAAAATTGTTATGATGGGCCAGTAAATAGCCATTATTCCGATTAAGGCAATTTTAGCTATGAAAAGGGCTTCTAAGTAAAACAAAAAAAATATACAACTTTTCATGGTTGATTATAACGATTCAAATGAAAAAAATTGGCGTTACCTGTTTTTTGGCCTTCTTGCTCTTGGTCAATGGATGCACTCAAATACAAAACAGCCTAATTATCCCGTCAAATACTGCCATCGACATTACATTTGAAAATTTGAAAGTCTGGACCCTAAACTCCGAAAAAGAGGGCTATAAAGACATAAAAATTGAATTCACTATGCAAAACTCGGGGAGCAGGAAAACAGAAACAACCTTTTATTACGAACTAGAGGTCGATAAAGGATATTTCTACGAACCCCTTTGCCTTAGTCCCTTGTGTTCTCAACCACAGCCAACAGGACTCTTGCCAGAAGAATCACATAGCGGACAAATAGGCTTTAGAATTCTTTCAAGTAGCGAGCCAAAATATTTGCTACTTTACGACGGCTCGATTAACTTAAAGGATGTTGAACAAGCCCTTGTAACAGGAAAAGAACCAGAAAAAAAGATGCTGGGAAAGATTGACTTAACCGATAAAATGTTGCCAATCAACTACTGCGAAACCAACAAAGACTGCAATTCAAACTCAAAATGCTATCTCTCAAAAAACACATGCGTTGCAAAAAACTATTGCGAAACAGATAACATATGCAATTTACCATCCGAATACTGCAATCCACAAAACAGGTGCGAATCAATAATCCTGTCAGAAACAGAAATCGGAATTGGAAAAATAACCGAATTCAAATCCGATAAAAACAGAATAATTGTCACTTTTGACGAAGCGAGAATAAAGAAAACAATAAGCAGAATTAACAAAGACTCAAATAAAACAGAATACTTTCTAATGCCAATTACAGGCGAAATAATCAACAACTGGGAAATGAGCGGCGACTACAAACTCACACTAGACGCAATCATTGATGAAAACAATCTATGCAGCGACAAATTCCCAACCTACCTACAAGGAAAGGCACGGGATTCCCCACCCAACACAAAAAGATTCAATTTATTGAAAGACTGCCCGGCAATACCAACCAACAGTAATACACAAGACAAAATAACATTAAAAATAAAAGGAACGATAAGCGGAACATACATAGAAAAAGAAGAATTCGAAAAGAACATTGAAGCAAAAAAAAGCCAAGAAGGACTTATAGAAAACACCGAAATAACATTCGAATTAATTAATTGAACAGCAAAATTGTGGGCGAAAAGCAGGCTAAAGTTTAGCGGAAATGTACTCTAAATAACTTAAAAAGGATAAAAAAGCAAAATATATTGTCAATTTATTGGAGGGGACTTGGATGGATATTGGTAGTTCTTGGATAGAATACAAACCAGGCAATATTTCGAAAGTTGAAAATGTGTGGGGAGTCTATCTGATTGCAGTTAAATTAAACTCAGGGAACAAAAAGGTAGTTTATGTCGGTTCGGGAAATGTAAGGGAACGATTTACGGCACATCTTTCAGATAGTGAACCTAACGCTTGTATTCGCGACCATGTAAAGGAACACTATTGCTACTTTGATTATAAAGAAGTGCAAGGAGGGGAAGATGCAAGAAAAAAGGCTGAAACAGAACTTATAAAGCAGTACAAAAAAACTGGCAAAGCGGAATGTAATGAAAACCTGCCTTAAATCCCAAATCTGACATAAATAAGCGTTTAAGGATTTCGTTGGCAAAATTTTTAGATTTAAGTGAACAAAAGAGCAGTTTATACCTTTATTATAGCCCTTACTATTTTGCTACTTATATCTGGCTGTAATAAGGACCCAACGGGACAAGCCACTTTGAGTGAGTCAATAAAAACACAAGAAAAATCAACCTCCCCAAGTCCCACTCCGACACCAACGCCAAGCCCGACCCCTACTCCTACACCGAGTCCTTCTCCAAGGCAATCACCCTCGCTTTCTCCAAGTATAAGCCCTTCTCCTACTCTGGCACCCTCCCCGATACCCACTTTGCCCCCTGCCCCAATAGAAACCGAAACAGAATTAGGAGAAACAGTAAAGGTGTCTTGGATAATTGACGGGGATACAATAGTCTTGGAGGATGGACAAAGAGTTAGGCTTATATGCATAGACTCGCCAGAAGAGGGAGAAGGTGGCTGGGAGGACGCAAAAGACTATCTTGCAAATCTTATTTTGTATAAGGGCGTTAAACTCGTGAAAGATGTAAGCGAAACCGACCGACATGGAAGGCTCTTAAGGTATGTTTACTTGGATAACCTGTTTGTGAATGGCGAGCTTGTGAGGAACGGCTATGCTACAGTAAGCCGCTTTCCTCCAGACACAGAATTATGTGATGAACTGGAAAGATTGGAAAAAGAAGCTAAAAAGGAAGGAGCCGGAATGTGGGCTGCTGAGGAAGCGCAGGAATCAAAATACATTTGTTCTTATAACGTATACAATTGTAGCGATTTTAAAACACAAGTTGAAGCACAAGCAGCATTTGAAGCATGCGGTGGGTTAAGCCAAGATGTTCACAATTTGGATGGGGACAATGACGGAGTGGCTTGTGAAAGCTTGCCTTAAAAGCACCCGAAAACTTTTTCTTATTCCTCTGTGGTTAATAACTGTGAAATAACTGAAAACTGACTGCAAAGAATAACTTTAATTGACTCTGCGGTTTGTTTCCAGTCAAAAAAAAGTTTTCAGGTAAATTAAAGGTGAGATGCTTTGCATGTAAGGTGTAATTCATGCGGTCATATTTGGAAGGCAAGAAATCCCAAAGCAAAAAACCGGCAGTGCCCGAAATGCTACAGTTATGATTTAGAGGAAAGTTTTGATATGGAAGTAAAAAAGCGAGAAAACAGAGTCAAAAAACTTAATTCCAAACAGGAGCTAAAGTCTGAAATCCGGCAACCGCCCAATTTTGACCTCATTAAAATTGGAGAAAGGATTATGAAAGTTTCCGATTTGAATGTTGGCTTGGAAGAGATGGTTAAAATATATGAATTGGCCGAAGAGTGGGAGTGCTCTCCAGAAACAGTAATCAACACTTTGGTTTATAGAAATGAAATATTGACCAATAGCCTGAAAAAAGCCAAAGAATGCGTAAAGGAAATACCTATGGATGAGGAATTGCCAGAAGAAACAAAGAATTCAGTCAGAAGTTGTCTTGCATATTTTCTTGTTGAAATTGGAAGAAGGGTTGAATTAGCACAAGACTTTACTAAGAGGTCTCAATCCCCGGAATAACTATCTCTAAACCATATTTGTTTGCATCAAATTGACTGGTTGGAAGTGTGCCTTTACACTCGGAGTAAACAGAAACATATTCAGAATTGCATTTATTCAAGGCAGAAGAAAGCTCTGTTGTATTATAGAATAGGGAATAGTTCAGGTTAATGAAAAAGATTGAGTAAAGAACTAAGAAAACAATCAAAAACAAGGCTGGCTTAACACTGGAATAAACTTGGTTGAAAATGTTCAATCCCTGAGCAACAATAAGAGAGTAAACAATGATTAAACTGTATAGAATATAAAGCATAAAAGGACCGCTCTGCAAGG
>Ga0180432_10001290_pt1 | contig 39846 bp, 27 predicted proteins | sample SS_ome_10_FD_132414 | JGI IMG/M metagenome (GOLD analysis project Ga0180432, IMG submission 132414) | Hypersaline lake sediment archaeal communities from the Salton Sea, California, USA - SS_1_MS_2 metaG | ecosystem: Environmental > Aquatic > Non-marine Saline and Alkaline > Hypersaline >... | reverse complement strand
GCTTTGGGCTTTGCCTTGGGCTTGGCCTTGGGCTTGACCTCAGTCTTCGCCTTGGGTTTAGCCTCGGTCTTCGCCTTGGGCTTGGCTTTGGGCTTTGCCTTGGGCTTGGCCTTGGGCTTGACCTCAGTCTTCGCCTTGGGTTTAGCCTCGGTCTTCGCCTTGGGCTTTGCCTTGGGCTTGGCCTTGGTCTCGGACTTGGCCTCAGCCTTCGTCCTCGGCTTGGCTTTGGCCTTGGCCTTCACCCGACTCTCTTTCTCATTCACATTCTTAGCCATATCTTCCCCCCTCGTATCGCACCAGACGCCCCGTCCCGACCTTCCCCAATCGCGAGGCGGAGAGAAAGGTCCTGCAACCCGCCTTCTACCCGCGGCGACAGCTGTCCGACCACCGGAGTCCCGCAGTCAGCCGACTAGTCGACAGCAACGTCTCGAGCAATTCAGTCATCGCGAAATGTGAGATAGAACTACGTACGAGCGGAGCACTGCGCGCAACCGTGCTGCACCAGTGCCGGGGAAAGGCGAGGAGCAGATCACTGCGTGGGCCTAGGGGCTTGCCGTTATGACACCCTGTCTCATGGAGTAGCCATAACGTGCGCCTCCGCCTCACTCGTCTGACGAGCCCGATGCTTCCGGGATTGGTTCCCGTAGCCCCAAGTCCTGCCCTCGGCTGCGCTTGCCAACAGTCTGCGGTGGAACACCGCTCGCGTGGAACTCTGAGAGGTCATCCTCCCTGCTCCGCAGCAGCCCCGGCTCGTGCTTGCATTCTCTCCGGCACCTCCGTCTCAGGCAAACCATCTGCGAAAGCGCGTATGCTCTCCTTCTCTTCGGTCGAGAACGACGCCTTCAATGCATGCTCCAATCGCCCGCTTCCCAGAGCATCTTCCCAACATCTCTTGGAGCGACACAGATAGGCTCCTCGGCCAGACTTCTTACCTGTCTCGTCAACTGCCACTCCGCCCTCCGCAAGGCGCACTATCCTAACCAGATCTCGTTTGGCGCGCACGGCCCGGCACCCGACACAGGTCCTCTGCGGCGTGTGCTTCCTAGTCACGCGATCCTCCCGACACTGCCTGACAGGTAGCCCCGCGGCGACTGCTTACGAGCGCCGGGGGGCAAACCTCTTCTTCCCATCACCGGTACCAGAGCCTGCTAGTACTCCTCGTCCTCATCCGCATAGTCCAGCCAGTCTCGTCGACCTGACCGGCGGCGCTCCTTTGCCCGCGGTCCGGGCTGCCTAGCAGCGGCGCCAGAGCGCTTCCGCTTCTTTGCACCCTTCCCCTTACCGCCAGGAACCGCCCCGCCTTCCCTCTCCAGCTCTTCTTCGCTGTACCAATCCCCCCTACTCACTCTGATCTTGAGCGTGGGCTTCTTGGGCTTGGCAGCCTCAGGCTTCTTCCGAGCGGCGGGACGCTTTGGTTTCTCCTGAGTGTCCTCCGGAAGCTCCTCCGTCACCGGAGCTTCCTCAACCTCGATCGCGACGCCCTCTTCGGCGAGTGCCTCCGGAGCTGCCTCCGGAGCTGCCTCCGGAGCTGCCTCCGCGGCCAGCTCTTCGGCATCAGGCGAGGGCTCCTCTGTCACTTCCTCGACCGGCGTCCCAGGAGTTGGCCCCTCCTCCAGAGGCGCAAGGGCCTCTTCCAAGAGATCGGCCTCAACCTCGGGCTCCTCAGTCACCTCGGGCTCCTCAGCCTGAGCCGCGGGTTCCTCAGTCAGTTGCGGTTCCTCGGACTCGGGCGGAACTGCTTCGTCAGCGAGCTCTTCCGCCACGACCGTCGCCGCTGGCTCCTCCGCCTCGTCACGCACCTCGGCTGCAACTTCCTCGACCGGCGTGGCTTGGGCCTCCTCCTCGGCCAGAGCAGCTTCTGCTTCAGCCAGCAAGGCCTTTGCGGCAACCTGGGCCGCCGCCTTCTCCTCGGCCAGAGCCGCCGCAGCAGCCTCTTCCGCCGCTCGCTGCTCGGCCTCTTCAGCAGCTTCCGTCTCACTCTTGATATCAATGCGCCAGCCGGTAAGCTTGGCCGCCAGTCGTGCGTTCTGGCCCTCTTTCCCGATGGCCAACGATAGCTGCCGGTCAGGCACGATCACCACGGCCGTCTTGGTCTCCTCTTCCAGCCTCACGTCTACGGCCTTCGCCGGGCTGAGAGCACCCGAGATGAACATGGCCTCTTCTGGCGCCCAGGCCACTACGTCGATCTTCTCGCCGTTCAGCTCATTGACGATGTGCTGGATGCGAACGCCGCGCATGCCCACGCACGATCCCACCGGGTCAACGCCGGGTTGCGTCGCTGCAACTGCGACCTTCGATCTGGATCCCGCTTCTCGGGCGATGGCCTTGATCTCCACGGCACCGCTGAAGATCTCGGGAACCTCGAGTTCCATGAGTCTCCTCAGCAGACCCCGATGCGTGCGGGACACGACCACCTGAGGACCTCGACTGGTCTTCTCGACCTGCAACACGTAGACCCGTAGGCGCTGGTTGAAGCGATACCGCTCAGTACGCATCTGCTCACTGGCAGGCAGGAGAGCTCCAATCTTCCCCAGATAGATCGTGACCGCTCGCGTGCGGGGGTCGATGTTCTGAACCGTACCGTTGATTATCTCTCCCTCGCGCCCTTGGTACTCGACGTAGAGAGTATCCCTTTCGGCCTCCCGTATGCGCTGGAGGATGACCTGCTTGGCAGTCTGCGCCGCGATTCGACCGAAGTCGCGAGGCGTCAGCTCGAATGCCAGGGTATCACCCAGTTGGGCCTCCGACTTCACCTTCCGCGCCTCTTCCAGGGTGACTTGCTGCTCTGGCTCGACGACCTCCTCGACGACCTCCTTGTGCGCGAAGACGCGCGCATGGCCGGTCTCGCCATCAAGCTTGACACTGATCTCCTGCCCTGCGCCAAAGTCGCGCTTGTAGGCAGAGACCAGCCCAGCCTCGATGGCCTCAATCAAGAGTTCTCTGGACAGCCCCCTGTCGTTGCATACTTGTGTCAGGGCACGATCGAACTCGGTCTTCATCTGGAACTACGTCCCTCCTGCACATGCAGACGCTATTGCGGGCCTTGATAATAAGAAAAGTGGGGGGAACCCACTTTTCCTAGCACGCCGTCTTCACTGCTGTGAGTATACCACGTTGCGGGCAAACGCGCAAATGGTGCCCGAACCGGGCCGCATGGCAACCTACAGAGGGCTACCTTGAACGATCCTGCCCCTCCCTCAGCGACAGCAAAACTCCCGGGGGGATCTCTCCCCTCGCTATTGCGGCCGCCCACTCCATCTGAAGAACCTCCCAGCCTATGTCGGGATGCTGCTTCGCCACCTCCAACATGGGTCGCACGGCATCGTGGGCGGCATCGCCCAAGGACGGGGCGGCCATCTCCTCCACCATGGCGTCCCATATCCTCTTGGCGGGCTCGATGCTATCAACGGTTACCCCGTAACAAGGATTGATGATCAAGCCCAGGGACAGCGCCCTTTCGGCCAGCACCTCGCTCAGAAGCCGCTTCAGCCGTTGCTTGCCATCATCCGCCAAGGCTTGCCTCATCATCAGTCCGGAGAGGATATCATTGACCACTCCTGTCAGGCTCGTGCTGGCGATCTGGCGCCAGATCTCATCGTTGTACTCCAGCGCCTGGATCCTGAAGTCATCCTTTGCCCAGCGCACGTCCACTCGAAAGTACACCAGGCACGTGATGTCCATGGGAACCCCGTCCTTGGTCAGGCGACCGGTCAGGTAGGTGTCCGCCCTCCGCGTCTTCAGACTGATGGGGCGTTTGATGGAGTGCAGACGAGGGATGACCAGCACGGACTCATTGGGACCGGCAATGTACCAAAGTCTGTCGGACAGATAGATCACTCCGACGGAGTTCTCCGGCGGGCGATAGAGCAGCCAGGCAATGGCTTGCCGCCACAGGCCAAATGGAATCGACCAGCGTCCTCCGATACGCAAGACCCTGGGCTGCCACAGATCGTCCACCCTATCCATCAGCGCCGCGTGGTTCGTCCCCTCTCCCTCGATGCGAAAGACAATCGGGCGAAGAGAGGTCAGGATCACTACGGCCGTCGCGAGCAAGGCCAGCCCGGCAACGATTAGCAGAGACCATCCCAGGATGTCCATCCCCACCTCCAAAGGACATGGTCGGCAGCCCGTACTCCGGCCACCACGCGTGGAGAGTGTTCACCGATATCATATGGCCTCTTGAGCGGATGTGCTTGAGAATACTCTGATCCCGGGAAGATAGTGTTGAGACAGAAGTCTGATACGTTGCTCCCACCGCGCCCTTATGGATCGCTCCGAGGCACCGGTGAACGACTCCACCCGATCCATGCTGCTCTGCCGCTCCGGCTCTGCACGCGTCCGTGAACGAACATCTCGGTCAAGTAGGCCCATCACGGCGGCACCAACACGTTGGCCCAAGATCATCTGAGCTCTGTGCCACTGAGATGGATCGGGGAGTGTCTGGACGCGGAACGCAAGCTCTCCCGGCCCGGGCACGCGTCGACGTGCTGATGCCCACCGCGATGCTCGTCACCCCAATGTGGGTTGGGAGAGCATCGTGCGACCGGTTCGCGGCGCCGATACCTGGAGCACTCGGAGATCAGGATAGAAGAGGGGGGATCTCTGCCACAGACGGTAGGATTAGGTCCGCTCCTGCCCGTTCCAATTCCTCCCGCAGGCCAAAACCTGAGAGCACGCCCACGGAATACACGCCCGCTCGCTTGCCAGCCAGCACGTCCAGTTCCGTGTCTCCCACGAAGCAGCACTCGCCTGGCGAGAGGCCCAACATGCTCACAGACCGCTGCACCGGAGAGGGATGAGGCTTCAGCCGCCACACATCACTTCTCGTCGTGATAGCCTCGAACAGTCCACAGAGTCCGTGCTGGTGCAGGAAGGCCTCGGCGTCCGCTCGTGTTCGAGTGGTAACCACTCCCAGCCGGTAGGTGCCGGCCAACCCTCTGATGGCCTCTTCAGCGCCCGGCACGAGCCGGTTCCTGCCGGTGGTCCCCAGACCCTTCAAGCGCCTCAAGCGATCTGCAACGAGCATCATGACACGAGACAGGCCGAATCGCTCCATCAGTAGAGCCACGTAGTTGAGCGGGTTCTCCAGTGCGACTAGCAGCCTGCGCGCGAAGGGCTGGGGATCGCGGTTGGGAAACAAGCCGGCCAAGGGCTCCAGCTTGCGGGCCAATCCCTCCCCCATCACGTCATCTGTATCTATCAGCGTGCCATCCAGATCGAAGAGCAGGCCCTTGATGTGATCGAGGAGTACTACGTTCTTGGATGTATCCACTTTCTGCCTTTCTTTCACCACCGAGCCCCGCGATAGCCGGGAGGTACGACAGCTGCCCGACCCCACCGGTTAGCGCCACACCCGCGGCGTAACTGCCCAGGTGGTCCGTTGTGCTACTGCATCGATCCCCTGCAACCACCGGCCCATGATTCCCACTCGCCGATGCGTCAAGGCATGCTCCTGGCCACACTTACCCATCGTCAATCGGCCCACGGGCATCCTCTCCCCCCTTGATCCATCGCGCTGCCATGTCAGGCAAGTCAGCGAGCGAACCCTTGTGTATCGTACACTCCGGCAATGACCTCACGAACTCTGGACCGTAGGACTTGCTGATGATTCTCCTGTCCAGCACCACGACGACACCACGGTCGTCCTTGCTGCGGATCAGCCGGCCGAAGCCTTGCCTGAAACGCAGGATGGTCTCCGGAATGGCATACTGACTGAAGGGGTCCTCGAAAGTATCTGCCCGTGCGGCAAAGATCGGATCTGAGGGCACGGAGAAGGGAAGACGAGCTATGACCAGACAGCTCAGTGCCGGACCGACCACGTCCACCCCCTCCCAGAAGCTTCGTGTGCCCATGAGTACTGCCTTGGGAGTAGCCCGGAAATTCTCGAGGAGCTGTCTACGGCTGCCGTCTAGAGTCTGGCCATAGACCACTATCCCGTCCTTCTCGAGCTCACGACCCACAGCCTTGTAGGAGGCATAGAGCTGACTGTATGAAGTGAAGAGCAACAATGCTTGGCCCTCGGTGGCCCGACAAAGGTCGATGAGCGTCCGCTCCACCATCTTCTGGTAGAAGGGTTTCCCCGGCTCCGGGATATCGGTGGGGACGTACAGAAGTGTGGAGTTCAGGTAGTCAAAGGGAGAGCCGACGGACAACTCCACGACCCCCTCCAACCCCAGGCGCTGCCGCATGTACTCGAAGCTCTCTCCTATGCGCAGGGTGGCCGACGTGAGAACGACGCTATCCTTGCCCGAGTACAGGCCCTCATTCAGCAGAGGACCGACGTGCAAAGGAGCAGCATTCAGGATGATATCATCCGTCCTGACCGACACCGTCAGCCAGTAGATGGCCTCCCCGATCGGATCCACCAGGAAGGCGTTGGCATGCTCCCAGTTGTCCTGGAGGCGTTGGGTACGAGCCATCAACTCGCGAATCAGCTCGTCGTATCCATCGAGATCATACTCATCCAGGACCCTGAAGCCCCGTATCAAACGCTCCAGCTCCTTCGCCATGCTGAGCATGGGGCCCGATAGATCGTCCCATCTCATCTCTACAGTATCCCACAAGGGTTGGCTGCGCAAGCCGGACGTGATGCGAACGCGCAGGTCATAGTTGGTGCGAGAGTTGCGAGCCGGCGTGCGCTGCTCGGCGTGCTCGTCAACGAAGCACCGAAGGGCATCAAACAGATCCTCCAGAGCTCGCTGAGCCCGGTCCACCTCAATTCGCACGCGTTCGAGCACATCCCCTATCTTGCGTCGTGATGCATCGGAGATGGGTGCCTCACGGGCGAAGGCAGAGACATCGGACACCATTCCCGCAGAGCGCCCCTTGCTCAGAGGTCGGCTGAGGCTGGAGAACAGGAAGCGCAGATCGCGCTGCTGGACCGAGAAGCCCAACTGGTCCGTAGCCCGCGCTTCCAAGTGGTGAGCCTCATCCACGATCAGGTGCCCATAGTCGGGCAGCAACCGGTTGTTCAGGGTCATGTCAGAGAGCAGCAGAGCGTGGTTGATCACCACCAGGTGAGCGGCGGCGGCCCGTCGCCGGGCACGCTGGACAAAACACTCCCCCTTCTGCCGGTGAGGACAACGCTCTCCAAGGCAGGTCTCAGGTTCGGATCGAATGCGCCTCCAGGTCTTGAAGTCCTCCCTGACCAGGATCAACTCGGTTCGATCACCGGTCTCTGTCGTCGGGAGCCAGGTTAGCACCTTAGCTAGAAAGCGCACTTCGTGGCCCTGCAAGCTCGATGCGCGACGGAAGGCGGCCAGACGCCGCAGACAAATATAGTTGCTGCGCCCCTTCAGAATCGCAGCTCTGAACTTGATCGGCAGGATGTCCTGAAGGTCCGGGATATCCTTGGTGAAGAGCTGATCCTGCAGGTTGATCGTGTTAGTCGAAATGACCACCGTTCGGTCGTTCTGGATAGCGAAGTAGATGGCCGGCAGCAAGTAGGCCACCGACTTTCCGGTGCCGGTGTCGGCCTCAACCATCAGGTTCTCTTGCCGGTTGAACGCCTCGACCACGGCTTGGAGCATATCCGCCTGCTGGGGGCGATACTCGTAGCCAGGGAACCGCCGCTGAAAGAGCCCCCCCGGCGAGATCATGGCAGAAAGATCATCCCCCGCGATTGGCCGGGTCTCCGCCGCCGGCTCAAGCGGCTCCTCGCGAGCAGTCTCAGCCAGCACCAAGCCCATGGCGGATTCTGCCAGTCTCCCCTTGGCCACCAACTGCTGTCGGATGCTGTCTCCGACGAAAGCCGTGCGCGCCCTCTCCTTCTCGACCTGCAGGAAGATCCCCTTGAGCGACCAGTCGCTCTTCCTTGCCAGCCGGTTGATCTCCCGAAGTGCCTGAAGATCCATGCTCCGGACTCTCTCCATCAGCAAAAGAAAGAGATCCTTGGTCGCGACGGCATCAGGTAGGGCCCGGTGGGCCTGCGACATCTCAATGCCCAGCGTCTCCGCAAGTACCGTCAAGCTGTAGCGCGGCGCCTCGGGGACCAGTATGCTTGCCAGTTCAAAGGTGTCGATGCCCACGTTGCGCGCGAAGAGCCGCTGGCGGCGCAGAAAGCCAAGATCGAAAGGCACATTGTGACCGATTATCGCGGCGTCGCCCACGAAGCTCACCAGGCGAGGGGCGAGCTTACTGATGGTCGGGGCATCCTTCACGTCTTCGGGAGTGATGCCGGTCAGGCGCTGGATCTTGAAGGGGATACGCTTTCGGGGATTGACCAGACTCGACCAAGTGGAAATGACCTTGCCGTCGCGGAACTTCACCATGCCTATCTCGGTGATAGCGTCACGCTCGACATCCAGGCCAGTCGTCTCGAGGTCCAGGGCCACATATGTCTGACTCAAATCATCTCCGTCCTAGAGCCCCATCGGCAGTCAGCTCTCAGCGCGGGCTCGGCTCCATTATACTACAAGTGAACCTCCTGACGAAACGACCTCCACCTCGTGGGTAGCGCGGGAACATCTGAGTACGATCTCCACATTTGCATGGTGGCCCTCGATAAGGTAGACTAGGACTGGTCTGAGGTGGACACACACCGTGATGTTGGGCACGATCGGATTCCGAGGCGGACGGGCGTGTGCGAGGGCAAGGCAGGCGCGTCTCAATGCTCATCCCCGGTAGTGCGTGGCTGATTGGGCAGCAGATGCCTTCAGCTTGCGCTTCTTCCGATGTTGTGCATTGGGTTACGGCACCACTCCCCCTTGTCCGTTGCGATCGTCGCCTGGAATCGCCACCGCCAGGAAACTCCCCCGGACTCCTATCGGATGAACGGCGCGGGGCGCGCCGTGGAGATACGGGAGTAGGTCGGGAAGAGCGCACCCAAACACAGGAGGATGAATGAGCAACGAGAGGGCATTGTCAGTACGAGGTTTCCAAAAGGCCTACGGCGACGTAGTCGCCGTATCCGGGATCAGCTTCGAGGTCCGGCGAGGCGAGATCTTCGGGCTGCTGGGGCCGAACGGTGCCGGAAAGACCACTACTCTGGAGTGCCTCGAGGGGATCCGCCGCGCCGACGCAGGCGAACTGAGCATCCTGGGCGTAGATCCCGGTCGCCAACCGCGGAGGTTGCGTAGTCTCATCGGAGTCCAACTCCAGACCTCTGGCCTTCCCGCCAACATGACTGTCCGCGAAGCGATGAGGTTCTTCTCTGCCTACCACGGCACAGATCCGCGGTACGATCTGCTCGACCGGATGGGCCTCCAAGAGAAACTGAGCACCCAGTATGAGCAACTCTCCACGGGTCAGCAACGGCGGCTGAACCTGGCTCTGGCAGTTGCGCATAGGCCCCCGGTGACATTCCTGGACGAACCTACTGCCGGCCTGGATGTCGGGTCCCGCGCCGAGCTGCACCATCTGGTGCAGGAACTGAGGGACGAAGGGAGCACCATCATACTGGCAACACATGACATGGCAGAAGCGGAGAAGATGACCGATCGAGTCGCCATTCTCTTGAGGGGCAAGATCGTCGCCTCGGGTTCGCCGCGCGAGCTCACAGCCACTGGGTCGGGTCTCACCAAGGTCTCAGTCCGCACCGAGCACTCCCTGCTTCACGAGGCCGGCGCAGCCATTCCCGCCGTCCAGCAGAGAGTGGTACAGGAGGAGTACGTGATCTACTTCAGCACCGACCCGGGCCAGACAGTTGCGTCGATTCTGGCCCGCATTGACGCCGAGAGTGACAAGCTGATCGATCTGCGAGTCGAGCGGCCATCGCTGGAGGAGCGCTTCCTCGAGATCACGAATGCCGGAGGTGCTCGATGAGGGCCTTTGTGAACCACTTCACCTTCGAGTTCAGGACCGGGCTGCGAAACGCTAACCAGTTGCTGATGAACTACCTGTTCCCGCTGGGATTCTACGCCATGATGGGACTGGTGATGACTCAGATCAACCCCCTATTCCAGGCGACCATGATCCCGGCCATGATCGTCTTTGCCGCCATGGCGACCGGGCTCCTGGGTCTTCCCAGTCCTCTTGTGGAATCTCGCGAGGCAGGCATCTACCGGAGCTACAAGATCAATGGGGTGCCGGCCTCCTCGATCCTGGCCATTCCGACGCTAACGACGGTCTTCCACAACGTTATCGTTTCGGCGATCATCGCAATCACTGCCGGGCCCATCTTCGGGGCGGCAGCTCCCCAGCAGTGGGGCACATTCGCGTTGCTGACCCTTCTGACGGCCTTCACGCACGCCGCTCTTGGTGCTCTCATCGGCGTGGTCTCGGCCAACACGCGAGCCACGGTCCTCCTGTCACAGATCATCTTCGTGCCATCGTGCATACTGGGAGGAATGATGATGCCCTCTGATCTGCTGCCCGAATCGGTGCAGCGCTTCTCGGCACTGCTTCCCCCCACCCACTCTATGCAGGCGTTCCTCGGGCTGGCCTACGGCCAGGAAACGGTCCTGGACCCTGTCGCGGCCGTGTTGATCCTTCTCACGAGCGGACTTCTGGCCTTCGGATTGGCGATCTATCTGTTCAACTGGGACAGGCAGAACAACGTCCGTCGCGGACATCCGTTGCTGGCCCTTCTAGCATTGGTACCCTATGTCTTTGGGATGTTCATAGCCTAGTCGGCTGGTCCAGGGGAGGCACAGGAGTTCCTCCGACTCTTGTGCCTCTTCGGAGCCATCCGCCACGGAATCAGCAGGTATGCTCGTCCTTCGGTGATCCCGAAACGCCGCCCGGGGCACAAGCGCTCGCGACGTCGACGGCGCACCACGAAGAGCCTTCCTGAGGTCTGCGTCATCCCTCTTTTGGCGCGCTGCCCCCTTGCATGGTATACTTCGCGCGCTATGAATCCCAAGTACCTACGTACCCTCGAGTACCCGAAGATCCTTGAGCGCCTTGCCAGCCGCACAGCCTTCTCGGCCGGGCGAGAGTTGGCCCTGTCGCTGCTCCCCTCCTCCGACATTGAGGAGGTCCAAACACGACAGGAGCAGACGACCGAAGCGCGTCACCTGATCGATATCAGACCCGATATCGGCATCGGGGGCGCCAGGGACGTGCGTCCTCTGGTGCAGGACGCGGAGATATCCCGGACCCTGGAACCGGCAGAGCTGCTCGACATCAGCAACACTCTCCAGAGCGCGCGATCGCTGCGAAGGGCGCTCGACCGGCTCAGCGACCAGTTCCCTCTCCTGGCGGCACTGGCAACGGACATGCAGGACTGCCCAGGGTTGGTGGCCGAGGTCAATCGCTGCATCAGTGACAAAGCCGAAGTTGCGGATGCAGCCAGCCCGGCGCTGGCCCGGATTCGGAGAGAACAGATTGGCGCGAGACAACGCTTGCTGGACAAGCTCAACCGCATCGTAGCATCCAGAGCCACCGCTCAGTATCTACAGGAACCGCTCGTCACCGAGCGCTCGGGGCGCTACGTTGTGCCGATCAAGGTAGAACACAAGGGACGCATACCCGGCATAGTCCACGATCAGTCTTCGAGCGGGGCTACGCTGTTCATCGAACCGCTGACAACCGTGGAACTCAACAACCGCTGGCGCCAACTGAAGCTGGACGAAGAGCGAGAGATCGACCGCATACTGCGGCAGCTCACGGGGCTGGTGGCCGAGAACGGAGAGGCAATCAGACAAAGCGTCAGTGGCCTGGCCGCCCTCGACCTGGCCTTCGCCAAGGCAAACTACAGTCACGACATCAAGGGCGTTCAGCCAATCCTGACCGAGATAGAGAGCAGCCAGACAACCGTCCGAACCGAGCACAACTCGGCGGCGAGCCCGCTCGAGCTAAGGCAGGCGCGACATCCCCTGCTATCTCCCGACACCGTGGTCCCGATCGACCTCCAACTGGGCGGTGACTTCTCCGTCCTGGTCATCACGGGCCCGAACACCGGTGGGAAGACCGTGGCCCTGAAGACCGCGGGGCTCCTCTCTCTGATGGCCCAGGCCGGACTGCATATCCCGGCGGGGGAGGCCTCCCGTACTCCCGTCTTCAGCAGCGTCTACGCGGACGTTGGCGACGAACAGAGCATAGAGCAGAGCCTCTCCACATTCTCGTCACACATGACCACAATCATCGAGATCCTGAAGCAGGCAGACGAGCGCTCACTGGTACTGCTTGATGAGTTGGGGGCAGGGACCGATCCTGCGGAGGGCTCTGCCCTAGCCCAAGCCCTCATTGCCACACTACTCCGCCGGAACATCAGTACGATAGCCACGACTCACTACTCGGAACTGAAGGTCTACGCTCACTCTACTCCCGGTGTGGAGAATGCCAGCGTCGAATTCGACGTCGAGACCCTGAGACCCACTTACGTCCTAACCATCGGCTTACCCGGCCGCAGCAACGCCTTCGCCATTGCATCTCGACTGGGGTTGACCCAAGACGTCATAGACGAGGCGCAGCAGTGGGTCACTCCCGAAACCGCAGAGGCGGACAAGCTGCTGGACGATATCAGGGTGGCCCGGGAAGCCGCACAGGCCGCCAACGCATCCGCTCAGACGACACAGAGAGAGGCAGAGCACCGGGACAGGGAGCTGGCCGAACGGCTGGCGAGCATCGAAGAAGCGCGGAGAGAAGTGCTCAACGAGGCCAGAGAACAGGCCCGGCAAGAACTCGACGCGGTCAGAAAAGAACTGCGCCACCTTCGGACCACATTGATTAGCAGAGGGGATACCGACCAGCGGCCAGCGAAGGCCACCGAACGACTCGCCGACATCGAGGAACGGTTGCCGCCGCTTGCTCCGGTCACACCGGTGATAGCCCCTGTGCCGGGTGGCTTGCACGCGGGAGACACCGTCTGGATCAGTACGCTGGACAAGACCGGTGAGATTGCCAGTCTATCGAACGGCGAAGCCGAGGTGCTCGTCGGGGGATACCGGCTGCTGGCGCCGCTCAGCGCCCTAGAGCTGCGACACCGTGCTCCCGCCGCACTAGAATCGCCGCGAGTGAGCATCCCGAGGCCCACCTCCCCAGGCACGGAACTGCATCTGCGAGGACTTCACGTCGAAGAGGCTCTTCCCATCCTGGACAAGTACCTGGACGAGGCTTACCTAGCCGGATTACCCTACGTCCGCATAATCCACGGGAAGGGCACAGGAACTCTGCGGCAGGTAGTGCGGGACCAAGTAGCAACTCACCCCTTGGTTAGCTCCTTTCGGCCCGGCGGGCGACACGAAGGCGGAGACGGTGTCACCATCATAACCTTTGTCGAGAGGCCGGTCGGACTCTAGCAGGCATGGGTCAGGATCAGTCGGCACCGGGGTCGTGGCCAGGTCACCAGAGCATCGTGAGAGTGGTCTCGCTTCGGCGGCAGCAGAGGGCAAGCTCGCCACAGCCGGGTGGACAGCCTACAGAGAGAAGAGACGGAATGACCGAACGACGCGGCAGTAGCGTCCGCGGAGCCTCTCGGGGGGGACCGAATCGCACCGTCTGGCGGGAGATCGTCGAGACGGTCCTATCCACGTTGTCCATCACACTGGTGATATACCTCTTCCTCGCTCGTACGATCACCGTGCTGGGCCAAAGCATGGAACCCAATCTGCACGAGCAGCAACGCCTGGTCATCGACCTGGTCTCCTATCGTCTGCGGGCTCCTCAGCGGGGGGAGATCGTGGTCTTCAACGTGCCCGCCCGTGTATCCGACATCCCCCTGATCAAGAGAGTGGTCGGCATCCCCGGGGACACGGTCGAGGTCAAGAGTGGCGCCGTCTACGTCAATGGCCATCGGCTCGACGAGGCCTATCTTGCCGAGCAGACACTGGGGCGGATGGCGCTCAGGACCGTTCCCCAGAGACACGTCTTCGTCCTGGGAGACAATCGCAACAACGCCAACGACTCGCGAGCTTTCGGCATGGTACCGTTCGAGGGTATCGTGGGTCGTGCCTGGATAAGCTACTGGCCCCCGGAGGATGTGGGCCTGCTCAAGCTGCCACTGGCCACGTTCTCCGGGTTGTCCTCCATGCTGGCTCACTAGCCAACCTGACCGGTCCTGAACGTCCATCTCAGCGATGCTGCTCCCCAGGGCGGTAGTCAGACCGGAGACATGAACAATTGACTGGCGATGGCTGATGACCGGGATTGTGGAACCGATCATCAGCCACTCCGAGGCTCGCGGGATCGGGAGTTCGGTCTTGCCCTCCATCTTGGGCTCCACTCGCGCCACGGCGGGTCGTTGTCTCCGCCCACAGGAAAGCAGCGTGCACCCCTCGCTCGCCCTTTCAGGAATGACCCCGGCAGACGCCGCCACGCCCAAGCACCTCCGGGCAGAGAAGCCCCAGGAGATCCGATCAGAACGACCAATCCAGGTTCGGCGTGGGCAGGCAGAGCAACGTATCGAGCTGGCTCAGCAGCTCGCCCGGCCCGTTGAGTTGGTCCGTGTACGACAGCCCGGTCGCCGGTCGAACTCCGAGCCACAGTCGGGTGAAGGCGTTCACCGACGCAGACATCGTAGGCAGAGACGAGTCCTGCCCGAACTTCACTCCCGAGTCCGGGCCGAGGGTCACCACGTACTCACCCGCAACGCCTCGCCAGGGAACGTCATCGTCGAGCAGCGCCTCGATGGGGTCGCTCAGGCAAAGGTTAAAGCGCACGGGGTCTCCCCTCAAGTGCGTGTGTTCCAGGCACCCGGCAAGGTCGCAGATGCGCAACTGGTACGGGGCCGCCGCATCGATGCCCGACTCGTACTCCGATCGTTCACTGATCGTCTGCCGAGCAAACGGTTTGTCTAGAAGGTCCTGCATCTGTATCCCGGGCGGCTCACACAGTATCACCAGGTGCACCTGATCCTCCAAACTCCCGATCAGGGCCATCAGCTCGAGGAACTCCTCTCTCGAATGGTACGCCATCCACCAGATCCTGTATGGTCCGTGCTCCACGTTGTTCGTGGAACCCCAGAAATGGTGAGACAGACTGCCATCGGGTCCGTCGCAGTAGCCCAGGCCGATGGGATTCTTGGCGAAGTGCATTTCCGAGCAGGTTGACGCTGCTGGGAGTATGTTCATCGCGCCGTGTCCCCGTCGGCGGGTCAGCCGTGAAGCGTGCATTCGTTCCCCGTCATCGAGTGTCAGTCGGACAGGGGGGCGATGCCCACCGGTGACTCTGATCTGCGCCGGGTCGAGCTTGACCCAATGCGTGTAGCTGGCACTGCCGAACCCCAGACGATCATAGTAACCCTGCTCGAACACTCCCAACCCGGCAACGAGCGAGCCTTCGGCAGCATCCTGGGCCAGAGCAAGAGCGGCAAGGCGACTCGCGATACCCCGCCTACGTGCAACACGGCTGGTCGCAACGCCGGTCACGGCACACATAGGCAGCTCTTCGTCCAGGTAACGGATGACCGCCGGGGCGGTGAGCACGAGGGACTCGGCAGCGCCCTCAACCTCACAGACCATGGCGGCCCCAACACCGATGCGGCCATCCATCGCCATCGCCCCTTTCTCACCTGCCTCGATCCAGCCTACCTCTCGCCAGATGCGGAGGACGGCCTCTCGGTCTCTCTTGGCATCATACGGTCGAAACTGCATAGTGCGTATCCCATTCCTTCCACGGTGCGGGGTTCCCACCCCCGGCATCGCCATCATAGACGGGCGTCACGATCCAGCATCCTTCTCCGAACCGTGGCCCCAACGGGTGCAGAGTATACAGCATTAGCGATATACCTGCAATTGTAGGACTATCCCCACCGGCCCACTGAAACGGCCCCGCATGGACGCAATCGCGAGGCACAGTACCACGAAGTGGGCCAGCACCGCCTCGAACTGAGAAGGATCGTCTTGCCGACCCCCACGCCCGGCGTTGTACTTCCCGCCGAGTCTGTGGTAGACTCCAGGCTGTGGTTCGGACGCGGGAGGGGGCGCCATCCAAGGGCTATCCCCAAGGAGTAGACGCTACCTTTGGCCCGCGGTGATCAGCCATTTGGTGCCCTGCACGCCTGCCAGCCAGTGGCTCGCCGGCTCGGCTCCGGCGAACTGAGCGAACAGCTCGGTGGTCTCTCTCGTAGCTGCGCTCCAGCGCCTCAAGTGGCCAAGCCTCTCAGGGTTCGAGGAGAGTGTCGCATGGAGGCGATCAAAGGAAAGAAGCTCTTCGATGTGGGCCGGGCCGAGATCGAGGAGCTGGTGGACGGGTTCGCGGCCATCGCCGTGGATATCGGCACCGGCGACGGCAGATTCGTCTACGCGCGAGCCCGTGCTCACCCGGAATGGTTCTGTATCGGAATTGACTCAGAGCGACAGAACCTGCGCGAATACTCAGCCAAGATCCACAAGAAACCAAGCAGAGGCGGCTTGCCTGCGCGTAATGCTCTTTACGTCATCGCGAACGTGAGGAACCTCCCGGAGGAACTCTCCGGGCTGGCCAACAGAGTGTACATCAACTTCCCCTGGGGCAGCCTGCTCGAATCCGTCGTGACGGGCGATGACGCTGTCCTGGGCGAGATCGCCGCGGTCTCTGCCGATGGTGTGACCCTGGAGATACTGGTGAACTACAGCATCTTCGTCGATCCCATTCCCGTGGAGGTCAGACGGCTACCGAAGCTGTCGCCAGACTACATCCAAGAAGTGCTCGCTCCAGCCTACGCCCGCGCGGGATTCGTCCTGGTGGAAACAACGACCCTCGCCGGAGACGAGTTGAGAGAGATTCCAACGACCTGGTCCAAGAGACTCGCACATGGAAGAAGGCCCAGTACGGTCTATCTCAAGATGAGAATGCGATGAGCGCGAAAGAGACATCCCAGAGGCGTCCGGCGCAATACACATTTCAGTGCTTCGGACACGAGAACATCCGTGCTAAGCACCACAAGACTATCGAGTTCACCAAGGATTCCGACCTGACCCGCCAGGGAACCTGCATACTCGGTGTCAGAGCGGACTTCGATGCATCTTGCCTGAAGAGTCTGTCAGGCAAGATCAGGATCACGGTCGAAGTGGGAGATCTGACGGACAAGTTCTACGCAACAATCAACCCTGACTTCGACGATGATCACGAGATCGTCTTCAGAAGGAGCACGTACAGATCGAAGAGGACCCTGGGGCTAAGACTGAACAAAGGGGCAGACTGCCTCAAGAGAGAAATCGTGCAGCTGATGAAGGACCCCGATCAGGTAATGAAGGTTACCTTTGAGGAGCTGAAGTGATTCAGTCCGTCGGCTCGGTGCGTCGCGTGGTGCGAGCGTTACAGCACGACGCAAGGAGAGCCAACAAGGAACGATAGGCGGATCGGTCGCGCACCCGACACCCGATCGGAGCGCATAGCGCCCGCCTCAGACTCGGAGCAACGCGTGCGGACCTCTCCCTGTCAAGAGTCTTCCATCTGCATCGTCGCGTCCAAGGCCGTGCAGAGGACGCCTATCTGAGTCCCGCCGCAGTTGCGATCGTGCCCCCAGCAACAGGTGTAGGCTCTGGCGAACTCCCGCCCCTTCTTCAGAAAGCGGATCACCTTCTCCCCTTTGTGAGGGCCTTTCCCTGCCGTGTAGGCCAGCGCCTCGAAACGGCCGCCTCCACGGGCCGCGAATCGATTCGTTCTGCTCCGGGAGAGCCAGCGGTGGCAGTCCTCGAACGAATGTTTCAGCTCAACTGATCCCTGGTGTGTTTTGGGCAACGAACGTTCACCTCCAAGATCCTCATCACGGGAGCCCCGGCAGAGCTCGCGCTACTCACATCTGTCCCCACTGCCGAAGAAATAGTCCACGAAGTCGCATACGGGCACGTACCCGATCTTCTGGTAGATGCTGTTGGACGTGGGATTGGAGAGATCGGTGAAGAGGGTACAGTACTCGTATCCCTTGTCTAGCAAGTGTTGGCTCAGCGCCGCGACGCACGAGCTGGCGTAGCCTTTCCCTCGGAGCTCTGGAGGCGTGTACACCAAGCTAATGGTCGTTCCCCTCGAGAAGGGTCGTCGCTCGGCTGCCATCGAGACCGGGACGCCATCGTCCTGCCAGAGGTAGATCTCCTGGGCCCTGATCCCCACTTCCGCCAACTCCTGCGGGCCTGCGCCGACGGACTGCCCCCCCAATGCCTCATGGTGAAAACGACTTATCCACTCCGCGACCATCTCCGTGTCATCCAGCGTCGCAACCCGCAACTCACCACGTCTCACCTCGGGAGGGATGACTTCCGTGAGTTGGTATATACGCTGAAGCATGCCCTGTCTGTAGTCTGCCCCAGTGATGTCCATCCAGGTCTCGGCGAAGTCTTTGGCAGCCGCCAAAGGGCCCAACACCCCCGGAACCGACCAGCCACTTTCCAGAAGATCCAGAACCACGAGTTCCGCGGCCTCCGCGTAGTCGTCCCTCACGCTGGCGATGATGACCTTATACGGCGGCGTCATGACGGCAGCGAAGGCCAACTCGTCACCCTGGCTGACGGTCGCCAGGTAGGGATCGCTCTTGTACCTCGTCGGGTCTTGCCTCACCTGGCCACAAATGCCCAACATCAGAGCGTTTGCCACCTCATCTCGGTCCAGCGCAGTCTGGGCAGCCCGAAGGAATTCACTCGCACTACGATAGCTCTTCAGCCGCATTCTCTCTCTCCCTGCAACGGGTGCAACGAAAGGTCAGCCTCAACGCTTGGCCTTCTCTCGCCTACCCGGTTGTTCCCACCTCTCTCCCTCAAGAAACCAGGTTTTTGGGCCGCCGCGCACCCGAAACTCCGACCAACCAATGGCGAACGTGACCGGGCGGTCACCCAATCTCCACTGAAAAACCTGGTTTCTAATCCGGTCTTTCGACCACCGCGCACCCGCTAGTCCTACCAACCAATGGCGAACGTGACCGGGCAACCACCCTGTCTGCACTGAAAGCGGGAGCCAAGAAACCAGGTTCTTGAGCCCCTGCCCGCCCGCTAGTCCTACCAACCAATGTCGAGTGTGACCGGGCAGTCGCCCAGTCTCCATTGAAAAACCTGGTTTCTAATCCGGTCTCTCGGCCACCGCGCACCCGCTAGTCCTGCCAACCAATGTCGAATGTGACCGGGCAATCCCCCTGTCTCCACTGAAAGCAGGAGCCAAGAAACCAGGTTTTTGAGCCGCCGCGCGCCCGAAAGTCCTGCCAACCAATGTCGAATGTGACCGGGCAATCACCCTTCCTCTACTGAAAAACCTGGTTTCTAGTCCGGCCCTTCGACCGCCGCGTGTCCGAAAGCCCCACCAACCAATGGCGAACGTGACCGGGCAGTCACCCTTCCTCTACCGAAAAACCTGGTTTGTAGTCCGGCCTTTCGGGCCACCGCGCGCCCGCCAGTCCTACCGGCCGATGGCGAACATGACCGGGCAGTCGCCTTGTCTCCACTGAGGCGGGAGCCAAGAAACCAGGTTTTTGAGCCGCCGCTCGTCCGAAAGCCCCACCAACTAAAGGCGAACATGACCGGGCAATCACCCTTCCTCTACTGAAGAACCTGGTTTCTAATCCGGCCTTTCGGGCCACCGCGCGCCCGCCAGTCCTACCGGCCGATGGCGAACATGACCGGGCAATCGCCTTGTCTCCACTGAGGCGGGAGCCAAGAAACCAGGTTTTTGAGCCGCCGCTCGTCCGAAAGCCCCACCAACTAATGGCGAACATGACCGGGCAATCACCCTTCCTCTACTGAAAAACCTGGTTTCTAATCCGGCCCTTCGACCGCCGCTCGTCCGAAAGCCCCGCCAACTAATGGCGAACATGACCGGGCAGTCGCCTTGTCTCCACTGAGGCGGGAGCCAAGAAACCAGGTTCTTGAGCCGCCGCGTGTCCGAAAGCCCCACCAACCAATGGCACACATGACTGGGCAGTCACCCTTCCTCTACTGAAAGACCTAGTTTCTAGTCCGTTCTTTCGACCGCCGCGCACCCGAGAGTCCTGCCAACCAATGGCGAATGTGACCGGGCAGTCACTTGGTTTCCACTGAGAAACCTGGTCTCTCTCACCGCTCCTCACTCTCTAGTCCAGCATCAGATGCTCCACCACTTCCCTGTCAGCCTGACAGTAGGACTCTACGTACTCAGCATAGGCACCAGGAGATGGAAAGAAGCTTAGGATGAAATCCGGCCTCGTCAAAGGTCCATCACGCCTGCCGACATAGTCAAGATAGCTGGAGTAGACCCACTCGTCCGGATGGGCTACCAGCCCTGCCAAGACTGGGTTCAAGTGAATGTATCGCGATAGGTGAGTCAGATACTCATCCTTGTCCACCATCTTCCCCTTGAAAGGCCCCTGGAAGAGAGGACCAACTCGCCCCTGCCCGCGATTGACGGCCTTCGAGTACGAGACAGAGAATGGATGCATGACTCGCCTACTCAGCTCACCGTGCTTAAGGTGAACTAGAAGGTGATAGTGATTCGGCATCAGGCAATAGGCGAGCACCTCGATCAAATCAGGCCGGAAGTAGTGTCGCATGCGCGCGATGAAGTAGTCCCAGTTGCCGGCATCGAAGAAGATTGGTTGCCGGTTCACTCCGCGATTGTACAGATGGTAGCACTTGCCGGCAGCGAATCTCACCTTTCGCATGGAAACTACTCTCCGCATCTCAGAAACCAGGTTTTTGGGCCACCGCGCACTTGAAAATCCCACCAACCAATAGCGAACGTGGCCGAGCAGTCACCCTTCCTCTACTGAAAAACCTGGTTTCTAATCCGTCTCTCGAGCGGGAGCCAAGAAACCGGGCTTCTGGGCCACCGCGCACCCGAGAGTCCTACCAACCAATGGTGAACATGACCGGGCAGTCGCCCTGTCTCCATTGAAAAACCTGGTTTCTACTCCGGTCTTTCGGCCGCCGCGCACCCGCAGGTCCTACCAACCAATGGCGAACATGACCGGGCAGTCGCCCTTTCTCCACTGAAAAACCTGGTTTCCAATCCGTTCTCTCGAGCCCCTCTCGCTCGTTGGCGGAGTCGGGCTCCCGCCTGGTCCTAGTGATGGGCCGGGTGATCGGTCTCCGGCGTGTGATGGTGGAAGTAGCCCCGTTGATGCATCCGGTTGTGTAGGGAGCGATGAGCGGATTCCAGAACCAGGTGCATCCGCTTGTAGACAGCATCCTCCGCACGGGTTCCGATAGTGTCGAGATAGGCCAGGGCACCTTCGATCTGCTCGAGAATCGTGAGTGCGTCGGCCGCGGCGAGCATGCGCGATCCCTCAACCGTTATCATCACCGGCGAAGAGTGCGCGACGATGATCTCGGGCTTGTCACTGTAGTGTCCTCGCACCAGCAGAGCCAGCCACGAACTCCTATCCACCTTGACCGACCAATGCCCGCTCGCTTCCTGGGGCGAAACCTCCAGACTCCGTACTATCTCGCCGTTCCTGACCAGGTCGACACGAGACATGGGAACGGTCACGCTGGCAACCTGCCAGGTCACGTCGACCGTGCCTCCGCTGGACGACATCTCGATCTTGCTCCCCATCGGGTGACCGTCGACGGTGAACTCGAGCAGGGGACCGTAGGTCACGAAAGTCTCGGCTCTCTGGACTGCCTGCACCCAGTTCTCGTAGCGAAACGGCGTCGCAGAGTCGACGCGAGCGTAGGTTCGCACTGTCCCCACGGCCGTCTTCGCGGACATCTTGTCCGTGCCCCCCACCGCAGCCACGAGGTATCCACAGTTCAAGTAGCGATACCAATCAGAGAGGGAATACGGATCGATGCCGCCGTACAGACGTCCCCACGACGTCATCTCGACCGCGTCGATGTCACCGCTGACGATAGCGGCCGCGTGCTCTGCGCGCGGGTTCGGAAAGTGGGGCAGGACCACCAGCCCCCCTTGCTTCTTGCATTGCCTGGCCCACTCGGTGAGTAGGATCTCGATAGGGTCACCGATCGCGGACTCTCGTGGCCCACCCGTCGTCATCGGCGCGATGATCTGGCCGCGATAGCCCAACAGCGAGATGTGCCCCATCACATGCTGTCGATTCTCCGTTCCCACGCGCACCAGGTACTCGCCGTCTCCTCCCGCCTCCTTGGATCCCCAGGTAGTCTTGCCATCGAAATCGCCCACGTTGGTCATCAATTCGCCCCACTGGCTGGCAAGGAGATTGACCACGTTGATGCCCTCAGCGGAGCCCTCAAGCAGCGCAGACATGGGAGACAGGAAATGGACGTGCGTGTCGGCGGTGACCCAGCCCTTCTCTCGCCACGGCAAGACCTTTTCGATCTCTATCACGATTTCCTGAGTGGCAGGCGTCACTTCGACGACCTGGCGCACGGGTCGAATCTCGAACCCCTTCGACACCTCCACGTAGACCGGTCCAAGCGGGAGATTGATGACCGTCTCCCCGGGAACGTAGGTGCAGCAGTGGGTATCAAGATGAGCGAAGTCCACGCTGTAGTCCTCGAACCAGGAGGGGTTCAGGATGCGATGGCGGTCAACCGGTGCCAGGTACTCGCCGAATTCGCCGTGAACGTGCAGCTTAACCGATACGGCTTTGCCGGTGGCCCGGTCCACCGCTCGGAGCTTGACCTTCTGGGTTGCCGGTGCAACCAGGTGCAGAGGAGCGGCCGATTGCCCCTCCTCCACTTTTCTCACGGGCACGGCTCGTCCATCCCACAGATGGAGGCGAGCGTCCTCATGCGCCGTGTACTCGATGAGCACCTCGCTCTCAGACTTCTCGGGGATCTGGTTATTGGGCGTCTCAGCCCACTCCGCGTTGCGGTAGACCAGACGTGGGCTGGCGGAGATGACCTGTCCCAGATCGAGTCGGATTTGGCTCAACAGCCCCCGCTCATCCAGATCGGGCAGGAAGGCCTCTCCCTCAGGCAGTTTCAGCACGGCCTTGCGGCGACTCCGCCAGCGCAATGGATTCGCCGCCAGCTCGGCAGAGCCCATTGAGGATCCTTTGCTCGCCGAAATGGCCGATACAATGACCAGGCCTGATCCAGGTTCGAAACGAACGCCAACGATGGCCTGGTCGGGACGCGGATTCTCCCAGGCCCAGAGCCAATTCACCCACGGCCATGCGTCCGCCGCCGTGGCGCGTGTCTGGGCACTTCCCCAGTCCGGGCCCAGTTGCTCGTGTGGCAACCTTATTGCATGCGGCTTGCAGTGCGTCACGGCCTCGAAGCAGTTCTCGCCCCATCGACGCTGAAACGCGCCGAGCTCGTGGCGACGCCGGATCACCCTTCGCTCTTCCGCGCCGTCGGCATAGAGCAGCACGTACTCGGCGGCGTGTTCACCGAGCTGCCCCTCCCCGCGCATGGGCGAGATGAACCCGTCCGGACCTGGAACTACAGGGCGCACATCCGACGTATGCAAGAAGATAAGCCACCGCGCCAAGGTAGGACTCAGCGCGACAGATACGGCCTGATCCTCTATCACCGCCACGTCATCAACCTGGAAAGGAATTCCCCAAGAAACGCACTCCCCTTTCGGAGCGTGCTCCAGAGCAGCCGACATCTCATCCGACACGGAAACGCCAGACAGAGCAGGAAGCGACGCATTCCCCTTGAACGACAGAGGTGCAAACAGATGTGACTGGGGACCATCTTCGATGTTGGGCATGTTGGACTCCTTGGTGGCTAGATAGGTGTGCTACACAGCAGTCCCGTTTCCTGAATCGGCCTTTTCGAGCCAGTAGAACCAACCGGTTGCGCTAGTGATGGAACACGAGCGCCAGGACTTCCGGTCCGGGGTCAGTCCTCAGGCGGTGGAAGCAGTCGCCGCAGCCGCTTCTTGTCCGCCTGACGGCGCTTGCTTTCCAATCTGCGGGTCTTCGCTGCCCTTCCGGGCTTCGTCTCTCGTCGCGCCTTGGGTGTCTCGGCCGCCCGGCGGATCATCTCGACCAGGCGCTCCCGAGCATCCTGGCGATTCCGATCCTGCGACCGGTACCGACGAGCGTCGATAATCAGCACCCCTTCCTCCGTTACACGCTTACCCCCCAGCCGAATCAACCTCTCGCGCACATCGTCCGGCAGCGACGGAGAACGGGTCACATCAAAACGAAGCTGCACCGCAGAGGAGACCTTATTGACATTCTGACCACCAGGCCCGGAGGCGCGAACGAACTCCTCGTGAAGCTCCTGCTCTTCGATTGCTATCGTGTCCGTGACTTGGATCATCTCTTCTGCACACCGGCAGGGACCAGATTATCAGACCGCCTCACGGTCCGCCCTTCCGCGCATGACATTATACCACACCCGCTCGTTTCGCCAACGGGCGCATTTGTCCCTTGGCGACTCCAGCCCCGCTCGGCGGCACCGCACCCGCTCTCGCAGACTCTGCCTTGCGAGGAATGCTGCAGCCCCACCTGATGCTCTCGGGTAGTCACCCAAGTCTCTGAAAGGCGTCCTTCAGCGCCGGGTAGAGCTGGCGGTAGACCTCGTAGAACCGTCCATACTGCGAGGCAGACTCAGGACGAGGAAGGGTTGTCCCCGTGACTCTGACGGCAGAATCGCAGGCGGCATCGACATTCGGCCAGACACTGGCGCCCACGCCTGCCAGTAGCGCCGCACCGTAGGCGGCCCCCTCGGTGGTGTTGACCGTCACCAGCTCGACATCCAGAACGTCCGCCAGGATCTGTCGCCACAAGGCACTCTTTGCACCTCCGCCTGAAACACGAACCTGATCGATCTGCGCCAGACCCGCGGCCTTGATCAACTCGAAGCTGTCCCGGAGCCCAAAGGCCACTCCCTCCAGCACCGCCCTGGTCAGATCGGGCATGGAGTGCCTGACGGTCAATCCCACGAAGGCCCCACGCGCGAGGGGATCTGGATGAGGCGTGCGTTCACCGGTCAGATAGGGGAGGAACAGTAGCCCTTCGCTGCCCGGTGCGACTTCGGCAGCCGGGGCCAGGAGTGCATCGTAATCCACTCCAGACGCAAAGGTGTCGCGATACCAGCGCAGACTGCCGGCAGCGGAGAGCATCACGCCCATGAGGTGCCACCGCCCCGGCACGGCATGGCAGAAGGCATGCAGGCGACCTTCCGGCTCGACGAAAGGCTCGCCGGTCGTGGCGAAGACCACGCCCGAGGTGCCCAATGTGAGAGCAACCGTACCCGGGCGAACGACTCCCACTCCCACGGCCTGGGCGGCCTGGTCGCCGCCCCCTCCCACCACCGGTGTCCCGGCCTTGAGCCCCGTCAGCTCTGCGGCCTCCGCCGAGATGCGGCCGGCCACCTCCGGGCCTTCGTGAGTCGCCGGCAACCATGGAGCCGGGATGTCGAGGGCCTCCAGGACTTCCGCTGACCAATCTCGTGTCCCGACATCCAGGAGAAGGGTACCGGCGGCGCCCGCCTTGTCGGTGGCGTACTCGCCCGTGAGCCTGAAGCGCACGTAGTCCTTGGGCAACAGAATGTGATCGGCCCGAGCAAACACCTCGGGCTCGTGTTCCCGAACCCACAGCACTTTGGGAGCCGTGAAGCCGGCCAGCGCGTCGTTGCCGGTGAGTTCGATCAGGCGACTCTTGCCCAACCGGCGGCGGATTTCATCGCACTGCGAGCCGGTGCGCTGATCATTCCACAGTATCGCCGGACGCAAAACCTGCCCTCTTCCATCCAGAAGAGCCAACCCGTGCATTTGGCCGGTCAGGCCGACCGCGACCACGTCCTCACCGGAGAGATCGCCGTCTTGCAGGACCTGCCGAACGCTGGTCATGGTCCCCCGCCACCAGGCAGCCGGGTCCTGCTCACTCCACAACGGGCGCGGAGTCGACAGCGACAGGGGCGTCGAGGCCGCGCCGGTCACTCGGCCTCCTTCATCGATCAGCAGAGCCTTGACCCCCGTCGTCGAGACGTCGATTCCCAACAAACATCGCATGACTTGACCTCCCATTGGCCTACCCCTATACCGTATCTTTCCGCCGTAAGATAGCGTAGCCGTTCCGGCACGGCGCTCCCACTGGCGCCGCTAGCCAGATCCGCTGGTGCCCAGGCGCTGAGACAAGCGCCCATGGATCGTCATCCGCGGTGAAGCAGAGAATCCGCTGGTCCGTGAGACGGGCGATGCAGCCTTCCCACAGCACTATCCCATTACCTGCCCGCCCGTGACGTTGATGGCTTGTCCCGTCATGTAGCCAGACTGATCCGAAGCCAGGAAGACGATGGCATTGGTCACATCCTCATACCTGCAACCTCGTTTCATGGGTACGAGATCGACGTACTTCTGCCTCACTTCCGCTTCGGTAATGCCCCACCTCTCGGAGTATTGCCTGTAGAGGGAATCCGCCCACAGAGGAGAATCCAACAGGTTACCCGGGCAGACAGCGTTCACCCGCACCCCGTACTCCGCCAGCTCCAGGGCCAGACTCTGAGTGAGCCCGATGCCTCCAAACTTGCTGGCCGCGTATGCGGAGTTCCTCGAGCTCCCCCGCTTGCCGGACTTGGAGTTGACCTGGATGATGACGCCGCTACGCTGAGCCCTCATCACGGGTGAGGCATGCTTGGCACACAGGAAGTAGCCATAGAGATTGACTTCAACCACGCGCCGCCACTCCTCCGCGGGGAATTCGTCCACGGGTCCTGAGAGCAAGATTCCCGCATTCGACACCAGGATGTCCAGTCGCCCGAGTTCATGGATAGCCTTCTCGACCATCCCTTGCACCTGAGACTCATCAGTCACGTCAACCCGGCAGCCAACGGCGCGGTATCCGCTGCTGCCGGTGATCTCCGCCGCAACCTGATCTGCCAGCTCACCGTTGACATCCGCCACGACGACACGAGCGCCCTCTTGTACCAGTCGCCTACAGATTGCCTCCCCCAGGCCATGGGCGCCACCGGTGACCAAGGCCGCCCGGCCCTCTAGTATCTTCATGGTTTCCATCCTCACAACAGGGTTCGAAGCAACTCCTCTTCTGCTTCCAGGGTCCACTCTCTCCCATCAGCAAGCCTGCGATACGAGTTCGGCAGCGCGGTCTTCAGGCCTGGCAAGGGCGTGAGCGGCAGGTGGGAAATCTGGGGATAGATGACCACTTTCCCGGCGAAACGGCCCTCAGACACCGCCACGAGCCCTTCGATGGCAGCCTCCAGGGAGCCGATTGCCGCGACAGAGCGGTTGGTCGAGATCGCGCCGCTCTCACTCAAAGCGAGCATGCGGCGCATGTCGGCAATGGAGGAACCACTCGTTCCGATGAGCCGCACTGCCCCGCCAACGACCTTGTTCACGTCGACGGGGGCCATTGTGCCGCGCCGTAGTCCGGCGAACAGGTTCACGAGCCCGCCTGGGGCCGCGAACTCGATGGCCTGGCCGAAGGCTGCCGTGCTGGGAGCCAGTACCACGATGTCATCGAATCCCCGCCCGCGCGTCTCCTCCCACAGGCGGTGCCTGAACGCGTCAGATCCAACTTGCTCCTCGGTCAGACACACGAGCTTGATCCCACGATCCTCGGCTGCGCTGCCGTAGCTATCAGCAAGCTCCGAGATGCGTGGAGATCGAAGATTGGTGGCCACGATCAGGGCAGGGCTCCGGTCTAGCTCGATGGCCCGCTGTACGTGCATGTGCCCCATAGGACCGGCAGCGCCCATGGCCCACATGCAGCCACCAGCCTTCAGCGACTTCCGAACCGGCACGTACGCCGCGCTCACGTCGTCCCCGCTAGCCCCCACCAGGGTTATGGCGTCATAGTGCAGTCGCCCGACATCAAACTGGATGCGACGGGCTACCTGCTCATTGGTCAGGACCGCCAGCACGCCCCCTCCGGCTAGTCTGGTAGCCGCGGCTTCGATGAGATCGGCATCGGAACTGAGCACCAGGATATCGTCGAAGACCGATTGCCCGTCGTCCGGGGCTACCTCGATCCCGCGCGCTGCCCCCCACGAGTATACCCGCTCGGCCAAGGCGGGTGACACCGAGGCGAGGCACACTCTAGCGGGGTGCCAGCTTTCCCAACCGGTAGCATCGCCCTCACCGGCAACCAGCACGCTTCCACCGCGCAACCACGTAGTACGGTACTCTGCATTACAGGCTGCCTCCACGCAAGCCCAAGGCTCAGTTAGGGCCGCCTCGGCGTAACCGGTGGTGGGCTGCAGAGGCAGCAGGTAGCAGCCACCGTCGCCATTGAGCACGCGTTGATCCACGATGTTGAACTGTGAGAGCCCGCCCTGTATCTCGTAGCCGTAGGTATGGCCTACTCCGTCGACGTAGATATCGGCCTGCACCAGAAAACGATCACCAACGCGGTATTGGCCGCGTAGATCCTCGCCCACGCCAACCACCGTGAGGGCAACCTCGTGGCCAAGGACCACCGGGTCTTTGCTCATATCGCGGCGAATGCGCGGGTGGCTCTGTCCAGCACGGATAACCTTGTAGTCGGAGAAACATAGCCCGACAGCATCGTGGCGCACCAGCAACTCGTCGGCTCTGGGCCGTGGAACCGGCACACGTATCGGCTTGCCGGAAACCCCCAGGTTCTCGAAGCCCGCTCCGTAGAGTGGGATCAAAGACATCTCACCAGGGAGGGGAGACTCGGCGCGTCTATATGCTTCCAGCTTATCGCTCACAGATAAACCCTCCTCCAGGGCGCATCCATCAATCCGTTCGGCCGATCATCGCAAGCGTGGATCGCAGCCAACTGTGGTGAGAGATTTGGACACAACGCGGTCGCCAGTCCGAGCCATCCCAGACCGATGCTACCGGCGCAGTCGGTGGCTCTTGACCACTGTGGCCTGGTTCAGTGTTCTCTCACAACGCCGCCAGGATATCCGCGGGGTCGCGCCTCGAGCCCAACTGGTGCAACTTACGCACTCCCCCGCTTCCAGGAGGGACGTGCTTGCCTAGCTCAGTGTAGAAATCGTTGCGGGCTCGTCGTTCCGGCAGACTTGACTGCGCCCAGTCGCTCTGGTATCCCATGCCCAGTGCCCGCTGAGCGACCGTGTGGCCGTATACGAAGTAAGCACCATCCAGAAACGCCTGCCGCACCGGCGCCAGTTCCGGGGCATCGAACTCATCCACCATCTTCTGTCCGTAGCTGTTCATCTCGGTCCCGACGTTGAGCGGGAGTGCCAGGTCCCGAGCCAGATCGACCACACTATGCAGGTTGCGCACCTTCAAAGAGCGTATCTGCGGATCGGCGATGTTCCAGTTGCGGTCAGGCACGATGTTCATGGTCGCCACGCCCTTGCGAATCAACAGATCCAGCAAATCGTCTATCGCCTGCTCGCCTTCCGAGGTGCCGTCCAGCCAGGCAAAGCAGGGTAGAGCCCCGCAGGCGACGATGAGATCGTGGAATTCCTCCACCGTGGGGAACGACTCCGCCGTGGGCCGGACGTACCCGACGCCCCCGCGCTTCATGAGCTTCGCCCGAACCCGAGTCTTGAAGCTCGGCGCATCGTCAACCAGAGCCTCAATCTGCCGGGGCTCCACGTCTAGCTTCTCCGCCCAGAATCTGGCGCGCTCAAGAGGGTCAGGGAATCTGACCTCTGCCATTCTCAGGTAAGCCGTGACCATGTGCCGTTCCGTCGCGTTGCCCTTGGGCGTGAGCGATAGGACATCCCGCTCGTAGTCGAGGGCAACCGGGTCCATGTGACCGTTGACGCGCCTGAGCACATCCCGGTTGCGCCTTTCGGCCCGTTGTCGCAGACCGGCCAGTATGTCAGCAGCTCGCGATGGCACCAGGCTACTGGTGAAGCCGACGCCCATGTGATACATGACGCCCGGCTCCCCTGGAGAGTTGATCTCCCTGTCCGCGAACTCGGGCACGTAGACGCGCGTCTCCATACCTGCACTGCCCCGCACGCCGAGTAGCTCGCAGGCGTCAAGAAACTCATCGACACCATCCAGCACGTCGAAGTCCACTATTCCCATCAGAGCGTAACCGCGCCGCTTGGCAAGCCAGGCCGACGACGACGGCGAATGCCCATAGGCATTGAAGGAGAAGAACGTATGGCAGTGCATGTTGGCCACTTCTGAGGGACGAGCCAGCTGGACGGCGCCCGTCCCGGCCAATTGCGCCAACTCTCGCAAAGCCTTCTGGCGAACAGATGGATCGAAGCCCTTCAGTTGCGCTTCCAGACTCTCAGTTCCCTGGGTCAGTGTCACCATTGGCCTCCGACTGCCCTTCGCTCCCGAGGCGCTCTCGACGGTACCGCTCATCAGGGCGCGTGTGGATGCGGTCTACGTCCCCCGGAGTGAGGAAGTGAGGTCCGCCCGCGGAATACGTGCCCAGCATGACTCGCGCGGCCTTTACGGCCATGGCGGTGATATTCTCCACCTGCTGTGCAGAACTCCCCAGAGCTATCAGACCGTGGTTCTGCATCAAGATGGTCTTCGGGGCCTCCCCCCATTGCTCAACGTACTCCGCAATCCGGCCCATGACTGCCCGGGCCAGAGGAAGGCCTGGGTCCGTATAAGGTACCACGACCGCGGCGGGCCCGCAAACGACGATCTCGTCAGGGAAGAGCCGGCCGCCGGCTGCCGCTTCGAAGGCCGCCGCGCAAGTCACCGCATTGACCGCGGTAGGATGAGTGTGGCCAACGAAGTTCACACCCTCCAACTGAAGGACCACCGCGTGAAGCACGGTCTCTACAGATGGGCGGGCCTGCACGCCGTGATCCATCTTGGCCTTCTCCAGCGCTGCCTTCACCGCCCCGTCGGTGAGCCTCTCCTTGCTCAGCAGATCCAGCACGCCATCGAATCTCACCCTGACGAAGCCGCTTGCACCGATAGTGCGCAACTCCGTACCGCTGGCCTTGACCCAGAATGTGTCAGCATCAGAGCGCGCCGAAGTGTTGCCCTCCCCCAGGATCACATAGTCGTGGGCCGGATCCCCCAAGCGACGCGACATGATGACCAGCCGTTGCAGAATCTCATCTTGACTCATAAGCTGCTCCAGTCCTCCCTGTGTATAGTGACTCTAACTCCGCCTTGACGTCTCACGTTGCTCGTAGGTCCGGATCTCGTCCAAGTAGCTGATCCCCACGGGCACATCATGCTGGAGGCAGAAGTAGTCCCACACGGCGCCGCAAGGCAGACCCTTAAGTTCCTCGAGCAGAGCCAGCCTGGCAGTGTAGTCGCTCCTCACCTCGAATCCTCTCAACTCCTCGATAGGTTCCAGCAGAGCCCTCAGCAGCGCCCTCAGCACGTTGCGAGTACCGATGACCCAGGCTGCCACCCGGTTGATGCTGGCGTCGAAGAAGTCCATCCCGATGTGCACACGATCCAGAAATCCGCCCCGGACAACTTCCTGGGCGATCGCTTGCAGTTCGTCGGACAGTATCACCACGTGATCACTGTCCCAGCGGACGCCCCGACTTATGTGCAGCAGCACCTCGTCCAAGAAGAGCAAGACTGATGAGAGCTTGTCCGAGATGACCTCAGTGGGATGGAAGTGTCCGCTGTCCAGGCACACGAGAATGCCCTTGGCTATGGCATAGGCAAGATAGAACTCGTGCGATCCGACCACGTAGCTCTCGGAGCCGACACCGAAGAGCTTGGACTCCACCGAATCCAGATTATGCGCCGGATTGAGTCTCAGAGCCAGGATTGTGTTCAGTGAATCCATCAGCAACTCGCGAGGACGCTTACGATCAACGGGAGTATCTTTGAATCCATCGGGGATCCAGATGTTGGTCACACAAGGCGTGCCGAGTTCGCGCCCGAAGTGCTCGCCGATCAAGCGGCAGGCAATGCAGTGCTCGATCCAGAATCTGCGAACGCCCGAATCGTAGCTCGCCAGAGTGAACCCGCTGTTGGCTCTGGGATGAGAGAAACAGGTCGGGTTGAAGTCGAGCCCGTGGCCCTTCTCTCGGGCCCAATCTACCCATCCATCGAAGTGCTTCGGCTCCAGATCGTTGCGTTCTACTCGCTTGCCACCGGTCTCAGCATAGATGGCGTGCAGATTCAGCCGGTGCGAGCCCGGAATCAGACTATAGGCCACATCCAGGTCCCGGCGCAATTCGTCTGCACAGCGGGCCCTGCCAGGGTAGTTACCCGTGGCGGCGATACCTCCGCCCAGCTCGGTGCCTGGCGATTCGAACCCGCGTACATCGTCGCCCTGCCAGCAGTGCAGACTGATAGAGACCCTGGCGAGTCTCTCCAGCGCTGCTACGGTGCTAACGCCCATCAGGGCATAGCGCTGCTGGGCGATCGCGTAGGCGTCACAGATGTGTTTGTCGCTGGGTCGACTCTTCATGTTCCCTTCTCCGGGGTCCCCTGTAACGGGCAGCAATCGGCTCGCGAACGAGCGGTCAGCCCCCATCCATCAGCAACACGAACCGTCCATAGGCCTCTTGCCAAGGCGTGCGATCGCCCGGCTCATACGTGGCGACAGGGAAGGAGTTCCGAACGATGCGGCGCCCCTCCTCCAACGAGCCGATGCGCCCCAAAGCCATGGCCTGCACGATCACGTTGCCTGCCGCAGTGGCCTCCACGGGGCCTGTCACCACCTGGCGACCGGTGGCATCCGCGGTGAACTGGTTTAGCAGCCGGTTCCGCGTGCCGCCACCGACGATGTGTATCGACTCCAGACGGTGGCCGGTGATGTCCTCCAACCGTTCGAGCACCCACCGATACTTGAGTGCCAGACTCTCCAGCACGCAGCGCACGACCTGGCCCTTGCTCTCAGGCACAGACTGGTTCGTTCGCCGGCAGAAGGCGATTATCCTTGCTGGCATATCACCCGGTTTCAGGAACTCCCTGCAATCAGGATCGATGAGGGAGCGCAAGGGAGAGGCCTTGGCCGCCAAGTGCGTCATCTCATCGTATGAGAGGTCACTGCCCTCCCGGGCCCACGCGCGGCGGCACTCCTGGACCAGCCAAAGCCCCATGACGTTCTTCAGGAGACGATAGGTCCCATCCACACCGCCCTCATTGGTGAAGTCGAAGGCCAGGCTCGAATCATTGATGACCGGCGCAGGCAGTTCGGTTCCCACCAGGGACCACGTGCCGGAGCTGATGTAGGCGAAACCCGCGCCTTCGGCCGGAACTGCGGCCACTGCCGATGCGGTATCGTGGCAGCCTGGCGCAACCACCGGCAGCTCGTCCACTCCCAACTCGATGGCGACGGGTCGGGACAAGGTACCCAGCACGGTGCCCGGGGGCACGAGCGGGGGGAACATGCGCGTGGGGATCCCCATCCTGTCGAGTAGCGACCTGGCCCAATCGCCCCTGCTGGGATCGTAGCACTGGGTTGTGGTAGCGATAGTGAACTCGCAGGCCTTGCGCCCCGTAAGCCAGTAGTTGAATAGATCCGGCACCGTCAGGAAGGTCTCCGCCATCTCCAGGGCCCGCGAACGGCTGCGAACCATGGAGAACAACTGGTACAGACTGTTGATCTGCATGAATTGGATGCCGGTCTGTGCGAATATCTCTTCACGAGGAACCCGTTGAAAGGCCTGCTCAAGCATCCCGTCGGTACGATTGTCACGATAATGATACGGATTCGAGATCAAGCCCCCGTCACGGTCCAGCAGGGCGAAATCCACCCCCCAGGTGTCCAGGCCTATTCCGGCCAGTTCGGTCCCCATCTGCCGGAGAGCCAGAGCCAGGCCAGCCTTGATCTCGGTCCACAGACGAAGCACGTCCCAGTGAAGGCCATCCGCCAACCGCACTGGTCCGTTGGAAAAGCGATGCACCTCCGACAGCCTCAACAGCTTGCCGTCAACAGTGCCCAGCATTGCCCGGCCGCTCTCGGCACCGAGATCCAGAGCCAGGTATCCTGACTGATGAACCACCGTCACGCCACCTTTCCCTGCATACCTGCGCTTCCGGGGCTCATCGGGTGCAACGTGCCCCAGGAACAGCAATCCTCAAGCCATCAACTGTCGCTACCTATCAGATCCCCTCGCCGGGCAGTCCACACGTTGTCTTCTCGACCCGACAGGCTGGTCGGTGTAGACTGCAGAACGGGGCGCCCTCACCAGGAGATGGGTCAGTAGCCTCACAGCCCGAAGTATAGGCCGCAGCCTGCTCTTGGCAAGTGTCAATCGTCCTGAGACCGACTTGTTCAACACCCCCGCACAGCTACGCGTTGACGGGCTGGCCCCACCATAGTATAATGCCCGCGCACGAGGGAGCAGACAAACGGCCCCATCCCAGGATCTACTCAGATCCGAGAGCCGGCCGCGTGTCGCCCAGATCATCCCAGGAAGAAGGTCTATGCCCCTGCTTGGAATGACAGCTGGCCGGCACTCGGCCAAGAAGGGACACAGGAGGCAATCTGGCGCGCGGCCCCAGCCTTCTGATGGCCGGTACGCCTTGGCTGTGCGCGTGATTCTTCCCACACTGCTCCTCCTGGTCGCGTGGGCCGGGACGGTGGACGCCGCTTCCCCTAACGGCGACGCACCCCATGACCAGACGCAGGTTCTCCCTGGAGTCAGCAACGACTACGTGCAGGTGGTGGCCGGCAGCGACGGCACCTTTGTCATCGGCACGACGGGCGGCGATCCGACGACACCTGCAGACGACGACAAGCAACTCATGTTCGGCTACCCGGACGTACCCTGGAGCAGCCTGACGACTCTGCGCGTCGTCACCGGCGGGTCTGTGGATGACTATGCCCTCAGTTGGAACCCTCCCGATGAGCCTCCTGCTGTTGCAGGCGACCGAATCACGGCGACCTGGCTCCTGGGGGGCATCGAGGTCTCGCAGACCCTGAGACCGTGGCGCAACCCGTACACAGGACGCGAGGATACTGTACGCATAGAGTACTCGCTGGTCAATCGCGACGTCGTGTCCCACTCCGTTGGGCTACGCCTGATGCTGGACGTACAGGTCGGAGGCAATGATGGAGCACCCTACCTGATCCCCGAGAAGGGCAACGTGACCACCGAGACAGAGTATTCTGGGCCAGCCGTACCAGCTCTCTGGCAGGCGTTCGAATCCGCCGTCTTCGAGCCCATCAGCCTGAAGGCGATGGGCATCCTACAGGGCCACGGCGCAACGCCCCCCGATCGCCTCGTGATCGCCAATTGGCGGTATATCTTTCCCAAGCCCAACCCCTGGGAATACACAGTGATCACGGAGCTTGAGGTGACGTACGACAGCGCCACGGCGCTATACTGGAACCCGGTGGCTCTGGCACCGGGCGGCTCCCGCACTGTGGTGACGTACTACGGGCTGGCCGGAGAGGGCGGCGGAGACGCCTGGTTCACGGCCCCGGTCGCCTTGACCTGCGACGCTCTCGCCTTCGATGCCGTCCTGTGGGTAAGCAACACCGGTACTTCTGCCTTCCGAGGAGGCCAGGCTACCATCTCCCTTCCTCTTGGGCTCGTGCTCGGGCCGAGTGAAGCGAAGATCAAGCCTCTGGCCGATGTCCCTCCCGGCGACACCGCCTCGACGAGCTGGCACCTTCAGGCCGACCAGACCGCCAAGGGGAGGCTGGCCTACACCGCCCAGATCACCCGCACCGGCGGATCTCCCGCCCTGTCTGCCGAGGCCGTCATCGACGTGCCAGGCTGCCTCCCCACCGGCAGGCCAACTCTGACCCCTAGCCCCATAGCAACCGCGACAACGACCCCGACTGCCTCCGCTACCCCAACCGGCACGGCGACCGCAACCATCACGCCAAGTCCTACGGCGACGGCGACACCAACTCTGACTCCTACCCCCACGGCCACGCCCACTCTGACTCCCAGCCCTACGGCGACCGCGACCGGCACGCCGTCGCCGGTTGAGTTGCGCTACTGCTCCTCTTCCGGAGACCTCATTCGTCGAATTGACGCGTCTTCTTTCTCGGGCTACCGGACCGAATCGGCCAGCAACTCCCCCCTCATCCATATCACTTGCCCGCCCGCGCCCCCTGGTTGGAATCTGCCTGGGTACACACCCGACAGCTCCTGGCAAGCCGGCGTGCAGGTCTGGTGGGACACCTGGAGTCTTCGTGGGCCCCTCATCCCGGATTGCGCCATTGTTGGCCTGGCAGCCCAGGACGACAAACCGGAGGGGGGGGATCAGACCACGCATCTGTACCGACGCGTCTTCACCCTGGCACGCCCGCAATCAGGGATGCAGATAGCCGGAGCAGTCCTGGAGATGTGGAGTGACAACAAGACTGCGTGGTGGTGGGAGGGCGAGCTAATCGCCGACGACCGCGAGGGGCACGTCGGCGAGATCGAGCTCTTCCCCAAGCACATCAGTCCCTGGGGCGGCGACTACACTCTGGCAATACAGAACAGCAACGACCACATGCATGTGGAGAATCCTCAAGGCACGGCCTTTCAACTCAGGGTCACCTGGGTCTTCGCGGGTCAGATCGAGAATCCGCTGGCGCTGCCCATCATCCACAAGTAGCGTCAACTCCGGATTCCCGAACCGCTCCCCGCTCGGCCCGCAGCATCCCGGCGCGCTGGGCGCGACAGATCCGTTCCTCTACCGGTCCGCCTCACAGTCTCATCAGGAAGAGCAGGAGCAGGAAGCCGCCAACGAACAGCGCCTGCGCAGTGTCGCTCATCGGCTTGTGCTTCGGAAGCGAACCGGCGGCCTGAGCTCGGAAGAGCATCACCAGCAATCCCACCGTGACCACAATCGCCAGCCAGGTATGGTGGTAGCCGACGTCGCCCTCGGGAAGAGGTTGCTCCAGAAGAAGGTCGGCAAGCAAATGGGCCGGGACCACCAAGGCAAGGTCCACGAGAACGAACAACGTGTTGAGCGTGGCGAACTCCAGGAGAAGAAGCCTTCTCTCCTGACTGCGGAGAAGACGCCTCACGAACAGGGTCACACTGATTACGAGGACAAGCCAGGCCGGAAGTGCTGCCCCAGGTGACTCGGCGAAGAAATCGTTGACCGTGCGCTGCCAAGTGCCAACGGCCGGGCGCAGGTGGTCGGGAACCTGACTCCACGGAGCCAGCCAGCCACGGGTCACGATGGCGATGTAGCCGTGCAGGACTACGCCGGAGAGAACGAACAGGAATGGCCCCAGGATCTGGACCAGCGCCCGTACGGTGTTCCTATTGAGCCGGTCTGGCTCCGCCTTCTGGTGCTCCACGTGTCCTTCCACCACGGTCCTCGACCTGTCAGGGCATTGGCCGCCGCCTTGCCGTTCTCGGCGTGAAGTGCTCTTACCGGGGAGATCTTGACCTCTTCGGCGTAGCCGCCATCCACCAGACGAACGGTGTCGCTCCGCCGGGCGTTGAGAGCAGCTATGAGTGGTTCATCAGTGTCCACGAAGACAACTTCACGGTCCGACTCGCTGACGAGCTAGCCCATGAAACCCCGCCCGACATTCCCCGCGCCGAGCACTACCGCCAATCCCGTCATCACTCCACCGACGCTTCTGGGCGACACTTGCTGCGCGATCGAGCAGTCACAACTGTGGAGGGCCAATCACCTCAAGCTCCAACGCGTAACGGTGGCTTTCCCCAGGCACCAGATAGGGTAGGTCGCCGCTCTCTCGCGCTGCGGCGCGTCCCATTATGCCATCGCAGTTGGCGGGCTCTATCCCAAGCACGTACAGGCCCTGCCCCATCATCTTCCATTGGAACAGGTCCGGCAGATCTGCCAGGTCGTAGGTCCATCGCAGCCCTATGCCTAGAACTGGGTTCTCCAAGCAGACCCGGGCTTTCCCATCGGCATCCGCTACCGGGACATGGTGGAAGAGCTGTTGCCCGTAGCCTTCGCTCGGTGGCTGGAAGCGCCTGCAATCCGCCAGTCCTGCCTTGGCATCGGCATCCCGCGGGGTCGTCTTCTCTACCTCGACGCGCAGTTGGGCATTCTCACTGAGAAGGGGGAAGCCCAGGTTGAAATGGTAGAGGATCATGTGCGGGCATGGCGCGAATCCTTCGTTAGCGACGACGTCCTCGATCAGTATCCTGTTGGAGCCCAGGGACGTCGAGATTCTCCGTCGCAGCACCAAGTTCTCACCGAACACCCGGGTCTGGCGAACTTCACCTGTGATCTCGAGCTCATACTCGTCGTCCTTCCAGGCAGTGCGGTAGCTTACGTACCGAGCCGGAAGATTGCTCACCCGTCCGTGAAGCCCCAACGTTTCTCCATCATCGATGGAGGAATACCCAAAGTGATCCAGGCCACAGGTGATCAGCAGGCCTCCCTGAAAGGATCGCAGCCACCCCTCGCCCTCCGGCTCGTAGTAGGAGGGGTGAACGTCACCGACCGATGAAGCCCAGGCCAGCGAAGACCCCTTGTACCGGCATGCGGAGATATCCAGGGCTCTGTCCGCCAAGACCTGAAAAGTCAAGCCGGTACCTGTCCACACCTGCAGGACCCTGCTACCCCGCGCCCGCCCGTCTTTGGCTTCGAGCAGCTTGATACCTGCTAGTTGATCCATGTGGCCAACGTACTCCAGGATTTCCTGTCGACTTCGGTTACGGATACTCAATGGTCTCATCGCCTCTCTCTCAGTCTAGTAGGACATTGCTCACACGGTTCGGATGGACTGCATATGATCTTCGCCTCATTGCTCGGTTTGTCACTGCGTCGTAGATCAACTGCCACATGGACTCAAAGGTGGACTGGCCAGGACTCCTCCTTCGCCGGTGTCCGAGCAGCGCCCGGTGCGCAGGCCGCTCACTGCCAGAAGACCGGTGTTCTGCTCCAAGCGTGGTTCTAGGGGCTCCGGAGACACAAAGATCAAGGTCGACTGTGCCGCGGCAAGATCCGGTTCCCAAACCTCCCGCGAAGGCATCGAAGGGAGCACCTACCATCCTGTAGCCGAGGCCCACCAGCTTGGCCGCCCATGATCCCCTACTCCCAGCGGAAGGTGAACGCCGCCACCACCACGCCGATCACGAGCGTACCGGCTAAGGCTGCCAGTGAGACGAGATTCCAACCATCGCCCATCCACAGGTCCTGGATCAGGGTGACCACGTGAGTGAGGGGCAGGAAGTTGCTGAACTTCACCAGAGCCTCGGGAAGCATCTGGCGAGGCATGCCCGCACCGGAAATGAACATCATGGGCATGTAGAGCGCAAGGCCTACGGCCTGGGCGGTTCTGGCCGTGGGAAGCACGCTGGCCAGCACGAAGCCTATCGCGAAGAAGCTAAACGCGCTCAGAGTCACCGCCAGGGCAACGTCGGACGGCGCGCTGGGGATCGCCAGATCGTAGACCGCCCGTCCCGCAACATAGAGCAGAGCCATCCCGATCAGGGCGATGATGGACATCACGATCACCTGCGCCCCCAGTACGGCCAACGGACGCAGGGGCGTGGCTCGATACCGCCGCAGGATGCCCCGCTCACGATAGGAAGACAGATTGATCGGAATGCCCTGCATGCCGATAGCACCAATGATAATGGCCAGATAGCCGGGAACGGAGTTGTCCACGCTGCCGCGTCCGCCCAAAAAGTCGCTCGGCTCGTTGCCATAGATGCTGCCGAAGAGAAAGAGAAGCAGGAGGGGAAAGGCGAGGGTGAAGAAGGTGCCGATTGGCTCGCGGAGATACAGCTTCAACTCAACCCAGGTCAGTTTGGTCAGTGCACGCATCATAAGCCTCCTGCGTATGCTGCTGAGTCCACCGGCGAAGCCTGGAACGCGGTGTCAAGCCGCTCCGCTTCGTCGGCACACTCGGCAGCCTGTCATCAATCGCGGATCTGTCGGCCGGTGAGGGCCAGGAACACGTCTTCCAGGGTCACCTGCACCGAACGCATATCGGCCGGAGCCAGGTTCTGCTGAGCCAGGGCCGTCGCCACGCGGGCCAGCAACGCCCCTTCGCCGAAGACAGACACCTTGCCACCCTCCTGTGATACGCGCCTCACCCCAGGCAGAGCCTCGAGCGAATCTGCGTCGAAACCAGGTGGTGCAGTGAAGGACACCTGACTCTCCGCCTGGATCTGCTGAATCAGAGCCTGGGGCGTGTCCAGGGCCACGATGCGCCCGCGATCGATGATCGCCACCCGATCGCACAACTCCTGCGCTTCGTCCATGAAGTGAGTCACCAGCACCACGGTCTTGCCCTGACCTCGAATGACCCGCACCAGATCCCAGGTGTCGCGACGGGCCTGAGGATCCAGTCCCGTGGTCAGCTCGTCCAGAAAGACCGCCTCAGGGTCGTTGAGCAGAGCCAGAGCTATGAACAGGCGGTGCTTCTGCCCCCCGGACAACTTGCCGAATCTGGCGTTGCGC
>Ga0180432_10001288_pt1 | contig 39908 bp, 36 predicted proteins | sample SS_ome_10_FD_132414 | JGI IMG/M metagenome (GOLD analysis project Ga0180432, IMG submission 132414) | Hypersaline lake sediment archaeal communities from the Salton Sea, California, USA - SS_1_MS_2 metaG | ecosystem: Environmental > Aquatic > Non-marine Saline and Alkaline > Hypersaline >... | reverse complement strand
TTGCCGCGGCTCTCTTTCCTTGCTCAAGGGCTAGGATCCTCTCTGAGACTCTCGAAATCTCCAGTTGAGCTTTGAGAACATCCTGTTGGCCCACCTGATCCGTTTCATATTTCCTCAGGGCAATTAGAGAGAGACGTTTGAGGACATCCTTCTCCTCCAGTCTTAAGTCGATGACTTTTTCAAACCAGAACAGAGAGAAAAAGGCCTCCTTAACGCCAAGGATGACATCCGCTCTCACCTTTTCGTACGCCGCCTCCTGGATTGAGGCATTTTGCTCGGCCATCTTTCCCTTGTGGGAAAGCTTGCCAAAGAAGGGGATTCTTTGTGATACAGAGATTTTGTCAGTCTGAGGCCCTAATCTCGTCTCTATGCTCTGACCGAAATGAGCATAGCTGAGAACCGGATCAGGAAATCCTTTGGCGTGATCGATCCGATGGATGGATGCCTGCCACTCTTCATAGGCAGCCCTGGAATGGGAATTCTGCTCGAGTGCTTCCTGTATCAGATCAGACAAGATAACAGTTTCATTTCGTGAAACCTTAAGGCCGGAATCCTCTTCCGAAAACAGGGACAGAAATCCAAGCCATACACAAAGGATGACGATACAAATAACCTTAGTTTTCATTTGGCCCACCTTGTTTATTTTGAACAATTCATGAAACTTATAAGGATATCTCTACTCGCTTTTTTTCACTGTCATTTTCTTCGAAAACAGGAAATACCAATTCACGAGAAACACGAGCAGAATTCCTATGGTTGTCACAATAATTCTGGCCAGCATGTTTTTTCTCCTATAAACCCAGTTTGATTCTTTTCAGCCGCAATGAGTTGGAAACCACGGACACCGAACTGAAGGCCATGGCTACCGAAGCAATGATGGGACTCAACAAAATCCCGAAAAACGGATAGAGGATTCCGGCTGCGATCGGAATACCCGCCGTGTTGTAGACAAAGGCCCAGAAAAGATTCTGCTTGATGATTTTAATTGTCTTCTTGCTGAGATTGATGGCCGCCGCAACGCCATTCAAGTCATCCTTGATCAACGTGATATCCGAGGCCTCCATGGCCACATCAGTCCCGGAACCAAGGGCGATGCCCACATCAGCCTGAGCCAGGGCGGGAGAATCGTTTATACCGTCCCCAACCATGGCCACTTTCTTGCCGCTCTCCTGGATTCTTTTGATCTCCTCGACCTTATCCTTAGGCAGAACCTCAGCGATCACGCGCGTAATTCCCGCTTTGCTTGCTACAGCTTCAGCTGTTTTTTTGTTATCCCCGGTCAGCATGACGACTTCCAATCCCATCCTCTTGAGTTTTTCCACAGCCCGAATGGATTCATCTTTGAGTGGATCCGCTATGGCCAGCAAACCTGCCAGTTCCTCATCTACAGCGACATATACAGGAGTCTGAGCCTGGACGGCGTATATTCGACCCTGCTCCTTGGCACTGGCCACTGAAATGCCGCGTTCCTGCATGAACTCACCATTTCCAACAAGCACCTTTTTTCCATTCACAGAAGCCTCGATGCCGCGTCCTTCGATGGCCCGGAATTCCTCCGGCTGAGTCAGCGAAAGATTCATCTCCCTTGCTCTGTTAACGATCGATTCACCCAAAGGGTGCTCCGAGGCTCTCTCGGCGCTGGCAGCGAAGTGCACAATATTTTCGTCAGAAAAAGAATTATAGGATTTAAGCCCCATGACTTCAGGTTGACCTTTCGTCAAAGTTCCTGTCTTATCAAAGACGACGGTGTCAAGCTTGTGAGCGGTTTCCAGGCTCTCACCGCCTTTGATCAAAACACCGCTTTCTGCTCCTCGTCCTGTGCCAACCATGACGGCTGTCGGCGTGGCCAATCCTAGGGCACACGGACAAGCTATGATCATGACCGCAACGAAGTTGAGGAGGGCAAAAGTCAAGGCAGGTTTTGGACCAAAATCAAACCAAATAACAAAGGTCAATATGGCAATGGATATGACGATCGGCACAAAATAGCCGGCAATCACATCCGCCAGTCTCTGAATGGGAGCCTTGGAACCCTGAGCATCTCGGACGAGCTGGACTATCTGAGCAAGGACCGTATCCTTACCGACTTTTGTTGCTTTGAAACGGAAGCTTCCCGTCCTGTTAAGGGTTGCGCCGATCACCTCATCTTTTTTTCTTTTTTTGACCGGAAGACTTTCTCCGCTGATCATGGACTCATCCACAGAGGATTCACCTTCGATGACGGTGCCGTCGACAGGGATCTTCTCCCCCGGGCGGACCACAATGACATCTCCCACATTGACGTCCCTGACGGGAATGTCTATCTCTTGACCTTCTCTGAGGACGCGGGCTGTTTTCGGCTGGAGGCCGATGAGTTTTTTTATGGAGTCCGAAGTCCGGCCTTTAGCCCTTGCCTCGAGAAGCCTTCCGAAGAGAATGAGAACGATAATCATGGCCGAGGTGTCGAAATAAACCTGAGGACGAATTCCTCCTGATACAAAAAACGATGGGAAAAGCGTGGCGATAACACTGTAGAGATAGGCGGCCGAGGTGCCGACAGCGATGAGAGTGTTCATATCGGCATTTCTATGCTTGAACGCACCCCATGCCCCCTTGTAAAATTGCCATCCTATCCAAAATTGGACAGGCGTGGCCAAAATCCAGAGAACATAGTGATATTGGAGAAAATCCGGAATATATGGATAAAGATGCGGCATACTGCCCAGAAAAATAAAAACAGCCAAGGCGACTCCTGTTAGAAATTTAGCCTTTAAATCTTGGTATTCTTTCTTCCTTACGGCATCTTCCTCCTCAGGAATTTCCAGAACTCTATATCCGGTATCCTCGATGGCTTTTTTGATTTCCGGCAGATTAATCTCGGAAGGAATGTATTCAACCTTGGCCTTGGCGGTGGCCAGATTCACGACGGCTTTGATAATCCCCTTCTGCTGGAGCAATCTCCTCTCGATGGCCTGAACACAAGAGGCACACTGGATGCCCTGAATGGGGATTTCCACAGATGAAGTTCCGACGTCATATCCACTTTTTTTGACCGATTCGATGAAGTCATCCAGGTTGAGGGATAGCGGGTTATAATGAACAGTGGCCTGGCTTGTGGCCAGGTTTACGTTGGCAGTATCAACGCCCTCCAAGCCGGAAAGCCCTTTTTCAACAGTCGAGGCACAGGCTGCACACCGCATACCAAGAATGGGTAGGTCGATTCTAGATAAAATTGGTTCTGACTCCTTTTTCTCTTCAAAATCTTTATTTTTCTGGACTGACAACTCGCCTTCATCGTCTCGTTCATCTCCATCTGCTGCATCGGATTTGAAATAGGCTTCGGGTGATGCATCAAATTTTTGTTTGCAGACAGTTGAGCAAAAATAGTAGTTTTTCCCTTTATACACGGAGACTCCTGCAGCATTGCTCTCCTCGACATCCATGCCACAGATCACGTCTTTGACCATGACACACTCTCCTTTTATTTTCTAAATTTCCGCAGGACACTGATGATTTCTTCGATTTTCTGCGCCCGGTCCTCTCGGTTTCCCTTGGCAAAAGAATGACTGACGCATCCCTTTAAATGCCTCTCCAGGATATTCTCTTCCACAGCCTTCATGGCACCTAAGATCGATGAGATCTGGGTTAATATATCCACACAATAGCGTCCTTCGTCGATCATCTTTTGAATGCCGCGGATCTGTCCTTCGATTTTCTTCAGTCTGGGAATTTCTTGTTCATGGGTGGTCATCTGATTTGCCATGCAAGCCTCCTTCATGCGGAGCATTATTGCGACTGTCAAAGCTAAAAATTATTTTCTATTATATCCATAGTTTTTATAGGTTTATAATACTATACCCCCCTATGGCATGTCAAGCACCAACTATAAGTCTTAAGTATCTCTAATTCCGGGATGGCAAAAACTAAACTGTGTTATCGAGTGAATAGAATGCATGATGGATAAAATCCTTTGAAGGCCCATGGGTCGGGATTGGTTCACTGACAGCAAGATTGAATCATGCGGTGCTTCCAGGCTATTCCTTCATAAAAAGCTCAGAAAAGAGATGAATTCAGGCTGTCTCGGCTTTGTCTTTTTTTCGCGTTGAAATCTTGAAAGGCAGATAGGCCGGACAGAACCCAACTAAGCTCGTCAGTAGAAAAATGACGGCAATAATTCCGAGAATGATGGCCGCTGTCCCCGAAATCTGATCTGTGAAATAAAGCACGGCGATCACAATCGCTAGAAGAGTCCGGATGAGACGATCAGCTGCACCCATGTTTTTTTTCACGATACCCTCCTCTGTCATGGAATGGGTCGGATCTTATCTTATATATAGATTATATCAATAAGCTTTGTCAAGATTGTCCGCGGCACGGACATGATCCGCCTCATCTTTCAATATTTCATCAACTGTGCTAGAATTTTTGCAGAATATTCCGCTAGGAGAAACCATGTCAGGGCATTCAAAATGGCATTCCATCAAGCACAAAAAAGCTGCGGCGGATGCCAAGAGAGGAAAGATCTTCACCAAAGTCATCAAAGAATTGGCAGTGGCCGCCCGCATGGGCGGCGGTGATCCGGACGCCAACTCCCGTCTCAGAAAGGCCATTGCCGATGCCAAAGCTGTCAATATGCCGGCGGACAACATCAAAAAAGCCATCATGAAGGGCACGGGACAACTGGAAGGTGTCAACTACGAAGAAATGTCCTACGAGGGCTATGGGGCAGGCGGTGTGGCCATCTACGTGGAAACATTAACCGACAACAAAAACAGAACAGTATCAGAAATCCGACATATCTTTTCCAGAAACGGTGGGAACCTGGGAGAATCAGGCTGTGTGGCCTGGATGTTCGATCGCAAAGGCTATATCGTTGTCGAAAAAGTCAAAGCAACAGAAGACGCACTTCTTGATCTCGTTCTGGAGGCCGGAGCAGAAGACCTCCGAGAGGATGGCAGCAATTACGAAATATTCACAGCGCCCGATGATTATGAAGCCGTGGTCAAAGCGTTGGAAGAAAACAAAATTGAAACAGCCGCCTCAAACCTTGGCTACATTCCTCAAAACTACGTGAAGCTTGAGGGCAAGCAGGCCCAGCAGCTTTTACGTCTCATGGAAGAACTGGAAGACCATGATGACGTCCAGCACGTCTGGGCCAACTTCGACATCGACGAAGAGGAAATTGCGCGCTATTCCAATTGAAGTTTACTCTCACAATTCAGTGTGTTCCAATCATTCGGGTAAACAGCTCTAAATGAAAGTACTCGGGATCGACCCCAGCCTCAAATCCACAGGCTATGGAATCATTGAATTTATGAATAATGGATATTCCATCCTCGCTTACGGCTGCATCAAACCACCTGTCAAATCCCCTCTCCATCATAGAATAAATGCCATACGCCATCGATTGGAAGAACTTATGGTATCCCATGCCGTCGACGAAGTTTCTGTAGAAAATCCTTTTTATGCTAAGAATGTGAAAACCGCCATCACACTGGGACAGGTCAGAGGGGCGGTGCTCATTGCTGTCGCTGATTGCGAATGTCCTCTATTCGAGTACTCGGCCCTTGAGATTAAAAAGGCTGTCACTGGCTATGGCCAGGCCGACAAAAATCAAGTCTTGACTATGATCAAAACACTCCTCGACATCGCGGATAACCAATTAGAAACAGATGCCGCCGATGCCCTGGCTGCCGCCTTCTGCCACATAAACACCCGAACCTCCCCCCTGATCCCATAATAGGGGTCACGTCTTAACATTTAGCATTCAAATCGGGGGACATCAAACTTTATTCATACTGTTAGTGTCACGCCTCATTGTGAATTAAGTATGATGTCCCCCGAACTAAACACATTTTAAATGTTAAGATGTGACCCCTTCTTGTTTGATTTGAACTTTTGGGGTTTGTGTTATATTATCCCAGTGGAATCGGAAGAGGACGAATGGCATGATTGCATATCTCAAGGGAATCCTGATCCAAAAATCAACGGAAGCCGCCGTTTTGGACATCAACGGCGTTGGATACCGCACTTTCATCCCCCTGTCCACATACCTGAAGCTGGCAAATATCGGCGAACAGGCCGAGCTGTTCGCTTACACGCATGTGACCGACAGCTCGCTGTCTTTATATGGATTCCACACTGAGGAAGAAAGGGAAATTTTCCTGAAGCTCATCGGCATCTCGGGTATCGGGCCTAAAATCGCTTTGAATATTCTGTCCGGCATCGAAGCCTCTGACCTGGAGGATGCCATCCGGAGGAGCGATGTGGCCAGACTCTCTCTCATTCCCGGAATCGGTAAAAAGACCGCCATGCGCATCGCCCTTGAACTCCAAGAAAAACTGGCGTTAAAGGAACAAATCCTGGCGGGCGAGGGCTTTCAGGAAAAAGAAGATTTGGTTTCCGCTCTGATGAACATGGGATTCAAGAGAAAGGAAATTGAAAAAATTGTAGAGGAGACGATAAGCATTCACTCTGCAGATGCCAGCTTCGAGCACCTACTCAGAGAAAGCCTGAAGAAACTCTCAAAACTCTAAAATTGACCATGACAAAAAAAGCCACTATGGATGCCGTGCTCAGCCCGGTGCGGACAAAGGAAGACCTTCTTTTCGAAGACAACCTCAGACCACGCACCTTCGATGAATTCATCGGTCAGCACACGATCAAAACTAACCTCAATATTTTCATCAAAGCGGCTAAGAAAAGAGATGAGCAGCTTGACCACGTGCTTCTCTACGGACCACCTGGCTTGGGAAAAACAAGCCTGGCTTTTCTCATTGCCAAAGAAATGGGCGTCGGAATCAAACCCACCTCGGGTCCGGTTATCGAGCGAACAGGTGATCTCTCAGCAATTCTAACCAATCTCCAGCATAAGGAGTTGCTGTTCATCGATGAGATTCACCGACTGCATCCTTCCGTCGAAGAAATCCTGTATTCAGCCATGGAAGATTTCAGGCTGGATATCCTTATCGGTCAGGGGCCGAGTGCCCGGAGCCACAAGCTTCAGCTCAAAAAGTTTACGCTGGCAGGAGCGACGACCCGGGCCGGCCGCATAACAGCTCCGTTGAGGGGCAGATTCGGCATCATTCACAGATTGGACTACTACGGCCACGAGGATCTCAAAAAGATCATCCAGAGATCGGCCTCCATTCTCGATGTGGACATCAATGATAAAGGAGCCCAGCAAATTGCCCTTCGCTCAAGAGGTACGCCCCGTGTGGCCAACAGACTTCTGCGCCGGGTTAGAGACTACGCCGATGTCATCGGTGAAGGAAAGATCACCTCTGATGAGGCGAACAAAGCTCTGGATATGATGGAGGTGGACTCCCTTGGACTGGATGAGGTGGACAGAAAGATTTTGACCACAATTATCGAAAACTTTTCTGGCGGCCCGGTGGGCATCAACACTATCTCGGCGGCTATCGATGAGGAAAAAGACACGATCGAAAGCATTTATGAGCCCTTCTTGATGCGGATCGGCTTTCTCGACCGTACCGTTCGCGGCCGGAAGGCAACTGTAAAAGCTTACAAACACCTCGGCTATACGCCCGATTCTTCCACACCTCAAGGAACTCTTTTTGAGGAATAAAAGGTGCCTGGCACCTTTTTGTAAAATAATGCGCGTTTCCGACTTTGATTACGACCTTCCCCAGGAACTCATAGCTCAAGAACCGCTGCCCAGGAGGGATTCATCCCGGATGATGGTGCTCAACAGAAAGACAGGTGATATCATCCATTCGCAATTCCGGCATTTCCCTGATCATCTCAACAGAAAAAATGTCCTGGTGCTCAACAATTCCAAGGTTATCCCTGCCCGTGTTTGGGGAAAAAAAGGGAAGATTGATATCGAGTTTCTCTTTTTATCGGAAATTCGGCAAAACGTGTGGGAAGTTCTCTGCCGCCCGGCCAAAAAAGTTCGATTGCACGATACGATTTACTTTTCACAAAATCTCACAGCCACAGTAGAAGCCACAGGAGCAGAAGGGAAAAGATTTATCGCGTTTGAAGCTCGCGATGTTCTCCATGAATTGAAAAACATCGGCTACGCCCCACTTCCGCCTTACATAAAAAGGGTAAAATCACAGACAGAAGCTCGATCAAAGGATCTGGAAAGGTACCAGACTGTTTACGCCGACCGAGAAGGATCCATCGCCGCCCCAACGGCAGGACTCCATTTTACCTATGATATGCTGCAGTCAATCGGCAAAAAGGGCGTTCTGCTCGCCAAAATCCATCTGGATGTCGGATTGGCTACCTTCCAGCCGGTTCGAGTGAACGTGGTCAAAGATCACAAAATGCTTACAGAAAGGTTTTCTATCAGTGTGGAGTCTGCGCGTAATATTAATGCGGCGAAAAAAGAGGGCCGGCCTGTTGTGGCGGTGGGGACCACATCTGTCAGGGCCTTAGAGAGCGCTGTCTCGATTATCAAGCCAGAAAACAATCTTGGCACAACGAAGAAAAAGGCACAAGACGTAGAGGTGAAACATGGACCACAAAGCACAGACCTCTTCATCTATCCGGGCTTTTGTTTCCGGATCACAGACATGCTCCTGACAAACTTTCACCTCCCAAAATCGACGCTGCTGATGCTCGTTTCAGCCTTTGCCGGCAAAGATTTCATCAGGCAAGCCTACCGGGATGCGGTCCGTCAGAAATACCGCTTCTACAGCTACGGCGATTGTATGCTTATTCTCTAGACATTGGAGGCTGAAAGAAAGCTTTGAATTTCTTATGTGTACCGCAACCATAAGTTAAGCGTGTCCATCCGAGCGGAATCCCATTCGGAGTAGCCAAAGCTTCGGATTTTTATTGCCAAACATGGCACTTATTTATATACTGACGGTAACAGAGAGGTCATAGAGCGTGAGTCATGGGTGAATGGAAAAAGGCCGGAAACGAAGATGCCAAGGAAGCTAAACTCAACTCCATACTCCAGCCCAGCGACCACGCCAAGGAATTCAAGATCACTATCGAGTTTGGCTACAAAACATCACCCAATTATGAGAAGGCCTTGGATTTAGCTCGGAGAAACCCCACTTATCACGAAGAAGGAGAGGGGGAATGGGTTCGCCACTCAGCTACGTACACACCCGAAGATGTGGAAGAGCTTTTTGAGCTTTTTAACCTAGTTCACGAGTGGGACAAAACCGAAGTTCTCGTCAACCACAAAAAAATTCCCTACGGCCATCAGCTCTGGCTTCCGCTGATGTGGTTTTACCGCGTCAAGTAAGAACGCAAGCGTATCTTAGCCAAAATTTAGCACGATCTCTATTTTATGCGGTCTCTGCCTTACAGCTTCCCCAAAATACCCATAGTCAAGGGGATAAGCGCCAATCCATTCAATATGAAGTGGACAACTATTCCCGGCCAGGTGCTCTTCGTTTTTTGCGCGACAAAAGAGAGAGCCAGGCATGTGGGCAACAGGACCAGAAGGTCCCACTTCCAGAAGAAATGAAACAGAGTCCACAAAAGGCCGTGAAAGATCCACGTGTAACGGCCGTGCGCCAGCTCTTGCCGTGGCAGGATATACCCTCTCCACCACAGTTCTTCACCGAATATGTTGAAAAAAAGTATGCCCACGAACATGGGAAGGATCCACCAGGCCCCTTCAAGCGGGACTCCCATAAAGTCGGTCAACGTGGAGGGATCGATACGCGGATCGAGCATCTCCGGAAGAAAATCAGGCGGCTGGAAAAACTTTATTTTCAACATGATATCTGTTGTAAAACCCATGGCCTGCTCGGCAAGGAAACTGAAAACCAGAAGCCCGAGTGTCCACAGCCACAGCCTTCCGCCTGTCCGTCCCAATCGGCACCTCTTTCTAAATGCTTCCCATGTCATCGGATTGCCTTCAAGCCTGTAGGCAATGATAGCGGCTGCAAACATCAACACTAGCGGTCCAGTGATACACAGGTTGGCACTCACCATCCCGTGTACTCCCCATTTATCCAGTTTAGGCATCAGCCAATAGACCGTGAAATAAATGAAAGCCATAGGAATACCGAAAAAAAACACGGCATATTTGAGAGCCAAAGGTTTAACTGTCTTTTCCGTTATGGTCGATTTTTCCAAGAATTCCCTCCCCAAAAAATTATGTTGAACAAGGTTTTATGAACGAGATTCGCTCAAATTGATCTTTATCCGGGATTCTACTTTCGGAGAGTCTGAGTCGCTTTTTGATCCACACGATAGGTATCAGGGTCGATGACCACACCATAAGCCTCTCTGGCCTGTTCAAGGCTTATGATTCCATTTTTCACTTCCAGAGCAACCTGCTCGGAAGGGCGGAGATAGGGATCACCGTAACCGCCGCCGCCGCCGGCTTGCTGAAAAAGAACAGTTCCTTCCGGAACATCTTCAATTAAATCTTTGCTCGTGGCTTTGTACTCTTTCCCATCCGGGTAGCAGAGCTCAATCGTGTTCAAGGTAGCCTCTTTGCCCCCGAACAGACCAAAAGCAGGTTCCACATCTCCGTCGCCAAAGGTGACGACCTTTGTGTTTTTTCCTCCGATGACAAATTCAGTCTCGACGCCAAGGCCTCCCCGCCACTGCCCTGCCCCTGCCGAATTCTCCCAGTATTCATGTCTTTTCAAGAAGTGAGGTGTCTGCTGCTCGAACATTTCGTAATCCTGATCCAGCACACCGCCGGAGGCATCGATCATGCCGATATGGTCATATCCGTCCACACCTTTTGTGGCCCCGGAGCCACCCTTCAAACCCAGGAATCCGATATCCACATAGCTGTCACTTTTCCGAGTGTCGAATCCACTCGTCAAGTAGCAGAGGAGTTGATTCCAACCGGCCGTGACTCTCTCCGGCACCGCCTGGGACAGCGCACGAATGATGGAATCGGCATTAGGCGGACAGAGATGATTGCCGAAGGTCGTCGCCGCCGGATAACTCGCATTTAAAATCGTTCCTTTAGGAATAACGATCTTCACCGGCCTGACCATGCCGTCGTTATGGGGTATGTCAGGATTGACCATCTGGAGAAATGTCAAGAGTGTGGCACTGGCCGACGAAGTGAACGTTCCGTTGACAAACCCATCGGTCTGCGGATCCGTTTTGGAATAATCAAAGGCGATCTCCTCATCCTCAACAGTGATTTCCACCCTGATTTGATATTTCGATCCCGGTGTTTTTCCATCATAGTAAACTGTGGCCTCACCCCTATAAGTGCCATTGGGAATGGTTCTGATCTCAGCCCTCATCATTTTTTCTGTGGATTCAAAGAGATATTCCTTGTGAGCCTCGAACACCTCGAGCCCGTACTTTTCGCAGAGTTTTAGAATTTCTCTCTCTCCCACGACACACGACCCGATCTGGGCCCGCATGTCGGCAGCCACGATATCGAAACGGATGTTGGCAAAAATGAGGTCCCAAACATCCTTGCGCAACTTTCCCCTCTCATAGACTTTGACCGGGGGAATCCTCAGAGTCTCCTGCCAGACTTCGGTCGCTTTGGGATTGTACCCACCGGGGACAGCGCCCCCGATATCGGCCTGGTGCCCCTTGGCCGCTGCCCAGGCGACGAGCGTGTCGTCAAAGAAAATGGGCTTGTAGACCGCCACATCGTTATTCTGATTCCCCATGGAAAACACATCGTTGTGGAAGATCACATCGCCAGGATAGATCTCCTCTCCGTAATAATCGACGATGTATTCGCAGACCGGACCTAGAGAAAAGGAGAGAATGGGTAGGTTCTCGGTCTGCTCGAGCATCTTTCCCCGGCCGTCATAAAGACCGGTCACGAAATCTTTGGCTTCGCACAAAATAGGAGATCTCGTGGTCTTGGTCAGAACAATGCTCATTTCCTCTGTGATGGATTTGAACCGCCGCTGCAGAACAGAAGCCAGTATTTTGTCTATTTTCATTTAATTTTCCTTACCTGATCTCGTCCAAAGGATTCTTCCTCTTTACTTATTTCAATAGCCTATCTCAGACTTATTGACACTCGCACTGAAAAAATCATTCCATGTCCAGTTTCTGTTTGATCCCTGTTTCTTTAGTCTTGAGATACATGGTGTAGCTTCCATATTGGTCACAGAGCACACTGTACTCAGGCGTCACAAAAGTTGTCGTATTCACCTGCTCTATCAAGGCTGGACCTTCTATTTTATTCCCGAAGCAGAGTTTGTGGCCATCGAAGACAGGGACATCTTCAAACTTTTCTTCGGCCGGCAAATACACCTTTCGGCTCTTTTTCATCGCTTTTGCCGGATCTTCTTGATCGTATTCTTCCTGTTTGAACCGGGGTTTGACCGTCTGGCCAACACTTAGAAGCCTGAGGTTGATCAACTCGACGGGCGTTCCCTGTTCCTCCAAGGAATAGCCGAACAGCCGGTTGTGTTCCGGATGGAAGCGGTCCACCATGGCTTCGACATCCCCTTGCGCAATTTCTTCTTCTGTCACCTCGACATTCACCTCGTGATACTGCTTGACATATCGCATATCCAGAGAATAGATGTTTTTTATCGCCTCTTCCGGAATGCGTTCGGATTGGAGGAGGGCTGCCGCCTCTCTTCCCATTTCAGCAAAGAGAGACTGGAATCTTGCCAAATCCATTTGATTGAGAGCGGTCGAGTAAGTTCTAACAAAGTTGTGCTTCAGGTCTGACATCAGCATACCGGCTGCGCAGAAGATAGAGGATTCCTTGGGAATAATCATAGCCGGAATCTCCAACTCCTGGGCAATCATACAGGCATGAACGGGACCGGCGCCGCCGGCCACAACGAGAGGAAATTCCCGCGGATCATGACCCCGTTTTACGCTGACCTCACGCACGCCGGAGGCCATATTGACATTGATAATCCGGTACATGCCCGCCGCAGCTTCCACCACATCCATGCCCAGGGGATTGGCAATTTTATTCTTGATGGCTTCCTCTGCCTTCTCATAGTTCAGGGGAATCTTTCCTCCGGCAAAGAAATCCTTGTCCAGATAACCGAGAATCAAATCGGCATCTGTACAGGTCGGAAGCTCACCTCCCAAATCATAGCAGGCCGGACCTGGATTGGAACCCGCACTCTGCGGCCCCATCCTCAACAGTCCTCCCTCATCCACCCAACCTATGCTTCCCCCGCCAGCACCTATAGTCACAATACCCAGCATGGGAAGAGCAATCCGCAAGCGGTTGATCTCTCCCTCTGTCGTGACAAGAGGAGTTTTATCCTTAATCAAAGCCGCATCAAAGCTCGTTCCGCCCATATCCACGGTGATGCAGTCGTCGTAGCCTTGAATCGATGTGTATTCAATCCCGGCAACAGGCCCTGCAGCCGGACCCGAAAGAAGCGTCACCGCCGCATTGGTCATGGCACTCTCCGGAGAGACAACCCCCCCGTTGGATTGCATGATAAGCAAAACTCCTTCGAATCCAATCTGCTCCAGCTTTTTTATCAGGCTGGTTAGATAGTTTCTCAGGATAGGACCGACATAGGAATTGAGGACCGTTGTCGATATCCGGTCATAAAAGCGGATGCTGGGCAAGAACTCTGCCGAGACAGTCAGATAAACCTCAGGCATCTTGTCTTTCACAAGCCGGGCCGCTTCGACCTCATGGACGGTGTTGGCGAAGGAATTCATGAAACAGATGGCTACCGCATCGACACTCTCCTTCTGGAATGACTCGACAGCATCAAGAACATCGCTGGTGTTGATAGGGGTGACAACCGCTCCTTTGTAATCGAGTCGCTCTTCGATAGGATAGCGCAGATATCGCGGCACCAACGGTTCCACATTTGTGTAGCGGTTGTTGTACTGTTCTTCTCGGATTCCCCGGCGCATCTCCAGGGCATCTCGAACGCCCTTGGTTGTCAGAAGCCCGGTTTTTGCCCCCTTCCGGGTAAGGACAGCGTTCGTCGTGACTGTAGTCCCGTGAACAATCGTGCTGACTTTCTTTATAAATTCTCCTAAGGCACAATCTCTGTCCCTGGCCATCTCCGTCAATCCACTCATCAATCCTTCGGAAGGATCCTCAGGAGTGGACAACACTTTGTAGATCTCAGATTCCCCATCGGAGGAAGTCAGCAAAAAATCCGTGAATGTTCCTCCGACATCGATACCGATTTTGTATTCCGTCATAGTCCCACCGGTTCCTTGAATTCGCCGAAAACATCTTTGAAGACTGAGGTGATCTCCCCCAGAGTGGCGTAAGCTTTCACTGCCCGCAGGAGATGCGGCATAACATTTTCATCAGTCTGTGCAGCCTTTTTCAGGGCCGATAAGGCCGCGTCCACTTCGCTCCCATCGCGTGACGCTTTTATCTCTGCAATACTCTTTTTCTGCCGTCCGACAACCTCAGGATTGAAGGGATGAAATTCAACCTCGCCCATCTCTTCGTCCATCACATACTTATTGACACCAACTTTGACAATCTCACCGGACTGGATCTTTTTCTCCCTGATGTAAGCCTGGTGGCTCACCTCTCTCTGTATGTAACCCGTTTCGACGGCCTTGACCATCCCGCCAAAATCTTCGACTTGCTGCATGGTCTCGACAATCCTCCTCTCCAGTTCGCTCGTCAACCACTCGATATAGTAAGATCCGCCAAGAGGGTCGACTGTATCGGTCAACCCCATCTCATCGGCCAAGATCTGCATGGTTCTAAGACTGATGAGGGCCGCTTTCTTGGAGGGTATGGTGTAGGCTTCGTCATAAGAACAGAGGGCCATGGTCTGTGTTCCGGAAAGAGCGGAGATCAAGGCATAGTAGGCTCCGCGCACGATATTGTTTTCCGGTTGCTGGACAGTCAAACCGCCGCCCCCGCCTCCGGCAATCATCCTCAACACCATGGAACGCGGGTTTTCTGCTCCGAAACGCTCTTTAATGATTTTGGCCCAGAGCCGTCTTCCAGCTCTGAATTTTGCCACCTGTTCCCACAAATTGCCATGGATGTCGAAGTTAAAAGCAATCCTTCCTGCAAAATCATCGATTTTGAGCCCACGTCCGAGTATTTCTTCGATATAGGCAATGGCGATTTCGAAGGCATAGGCCATTTCCTGGACGGGTGTGGCCCCCGATTCCCGGATGTGATACCCGCAGACACTGAAGGGATTGAACCGGGGAACCTTTTGCGCACAGAATTCGGTCATGTCGCCGATCAGACGGATGGAAGGCTGAACCGGAAAAATCCAGGTTCCCCTTCCGATATATTCCTTTAAGATGTCGTTTTGGGTTGTGCCCCGGACTTTGTCCATGGGAATGCCCTGTTTTTCCGCTACGGCCAGGTACATGGCCAGAAGGACCGAAGCCACTGGATTGATAGTGAGCGATGTGCTGATCCTATCAATGGGAATTCCTTCGAAGGCTTCTTCCAGATCTTTCAAGGTATCGATAGCCATGCCCACGCGGCCCACTTCTTCCTCGGCAAAGGGATCGTCCGAATCCAGGCCGAGTTGAGTCGGCAGGTCAAAGGCCACATTCAGAGCGGTCTGGCCGTGTTCCAGGAGCCACTTGAATCGCTCGTTGGTCTCTTTGGCCGTTCCGAATCCCGAATACTGGCGCATCGTCCAGGGCCGTTGCCTGTACATAAAGGGGTGGATTCCTCTGGTAAAAGGATATTCGCCGGGCTTACCAATATCAGCATCAGAGTCAATAGCTTTGATATCATCAGGTCCGTAAACAGGTTTGATTTTCACGCCAGATTCAAGGGTTACGTCTTTCAATTCGATAGGCTTCTTGTTTGTCATGATATCCTCTCGCACCTGTCTTTGATGAAGCCAATAATATCGTCAAGCTTGGAACCTGTAGAGAATATCTCATCGACACCGAATTCTTTGAGAGTTGCGATGTCTTTTTTCGGAATGTTGCCTCCGATCAAAACGACCTTCCCGGAAATATTTTTCTGTTCCAATTGCTCCATTAGCTTCTTGCTCAGAGGAAGATGTGCACCCGAATAAATAGACATACCGATCACATCGGCATCCTCCTCCACCGCGGTTTTCACAATATCCTCAATGTTTCTGTGGAGACCTGTGTAGATCACTTCCATCCCGGCATCTTTAAGAGCATGCGCCACGACTTTTGCTCCAGTGTCATGCCCATCCAGACCGGGTTTGGCTATAACGACACGAATTCTTTTTGCATCCATAGGCTTGTCTTTCTCCAAAATTCCAAGATTGGCAGAATTATACATCAATAGGGGTCACGGCTCAACACAGGAGGCTGATAGCCTTCGAAGATCACGTTGTCACAAAACTTCATGGCTTTGATGTGTTCTTCCTGACTCCGAGTCGTCCATCCCAATAGAGGGAGTCCTCTTTTCCTTTCCCTCAAGGCAGCCCAAAAGGGCAGGCAGCGGATATCGTATAGTATAAAATCCGGTCTGCTGACATGATTCATCAAAAGATTCCTCAGAAGAAATTTCATGTAAAAGGGCAAACGCTCACCATGAAAATCACTGGAAAGCTGGCCTCGTATAACTTTCGGAGCGTTAATCCTGAACCATTTCAGTGTAAACGGATTAAAAGACACTATGGCATATTTTCCCTTATAGGAAGACATGCGCTGCCAGAGGGCCTTCTCCAGAGGTCCCACCCGATGATCCTCATTTTTCACTTCGATGATCAAGGAGACCTGACCGGCAATATCATCAAGGACATCAATGAGCAGCGGTATTGTCTGTTGGCTGTCCAAAAGCTTGATCCGATGGATCTCTCGCGATTCATAGTCTTTAATCACGCCCTGATGCCCCGTCATCCTCTCCAGGCTCTTATCATGGAAGACGACAACTTCGGAATCTCTCAGCAATCGCACATCCAGCTCGATGGGATATCCGTTTTTAACAGCCCGTTCAAAGGCGGCGTGAGAGTTTTCTGGAATGCCAGCGGATTTATCGTGCAGGCCCCTGTGAGCAATGGGAATCCGGATGAGCCAATCCAAGTCCCATTTTTCTCTCATTATCTCTGACGGCATCGTGCCTTCCTTAAAAGCCGATTAATCTGTGCTTTTGCATCGGAAGGGACACCAAAAAAGCACTTATTATCTCACCAGACGGGAACACAAAGCAAAATATCACGCCGCAAATCAAAGAGTCAACGACTTTAAAAATAGAGGCCAAATGGCTCGCTCACGTTTTAACCGACTGGGGCAGGTAAAAAACCCTTGAAAGTCCTCCCATTCATGATAGGATATCTCATTTCCCTCCGCTGATGGTAAATTCCTGGTATTTTTTTCTTAGAAAGTTATGCAGAATTTTTGATACATGATCGATCAGTTTTAAAATTATTATACTTCTTTTGTCATTTTTTGTTTGTCCTTTCTTTGACTCATCACATAAACGGCTTTATCCCATCATCAAAAAAATCATTGAATGAAATGCCATGTAATTCCCCTTTTTCGCCTGAAATTAGATTGTAAGGCTTTTTTATCCTTAAGAAAAAAACCGGACATTTTCAAATAAAAAAACGACAAAAATACTTGACAAGCATATAATTATGTTATCTAATTTGATCGATCATATACCGGTGAAATAAAATGAAATACGAAAATCTAAAAAAAAGAATGAAAGGTGTTGTGGTCGTGCAAACGACTCCATTCAACAAGGATGGGAGTGTCGATTTGGAAGGGATGCGATCCAACACGAGGTGGCTGGCCGATTTCGCCGAAGGCAAAGACTTTATTCTTATTCCTCTGGGGAGCACGGGCGAATTCTACGCCATGTCCGAAGCCGAACGTAAAGCGGTCATCAAGGCGGTTGTGGAAGAAACAGCCGGCAGGGCATTGGTTTTCCCAGGAGCCGGAGCAGCGGGCACACAAGAAGCGGTGGACATGTGCACTTACGCCGAATCTGTCGGCGCCGACGGTGTTCAGGTCGTCATCCCCTACTACCATATTCCCGAGGAAGAAGGTATGTACCTCCACTACAAGACAATCTCGGAAAGCGTGGGACCGGATTTCGGCATCATGGTCTATAACAACCCCGTCACCTCTGGATCCTGGGTCACACCACCTCTGATGAAAAAAATTTCCAAACTGCCCAACGTGGTTGCGCTGAAAGAGAACATGCTGGATATTTGGCTTTATCATGCCATGTACGCTGCCATCGATCCCGAAGATGCCATTGTCATGACCGGTTCAGGCGAGATTGCCGCCTCTTACGTTGCCGTTTACGGTTGCCCGGGTTTCATCACCATGACCGCAAATTTCGCCCCAGAGATCTCCTACGAAGTGTATGAAGCCATCAAAGCACACGACCTGGAACAAACAGCCCGTATCTGTAAAGAGAGATGTGAGCCTTTTGATAGTTTCCTGGGAAAACTTCAAGAGAACCATGGCCCCCATACTGGCGCCCGCAGTTACTGGGGAGGTGTTGAAGGATTTATGTATGTCGGCGCTCTGAAAACCGCCATGGATATTGTCGGTCTCAGAGGGGGTGAGGTCAGGCTTCCCCTCATCGGACTGGATAAGAAAGAAAAAGAAGAGATGAAAGACGTGTTGAGAGAGATGGGGGTTATCTGATCCTTTAAAAACCCGATGTCACCTGGTATGCTTCCAAAAAAAGAATCTACGAAAGACCTTTTCTGCTGGCTTTTCTGCGCCATACACCCGCAGCAGCCTCGACCCCCTAAAAACGCTCACCGCCGTAACCCGGGCCACAGAACTATCCTTCTGTAAGTTAAGGAGGTTATAATCGACAAAGATCCATTGCTCGAAACATACATTCGCACTCATCAAAAATCCCAGAGCATCCACCAGAGAGCGGTCGACCTTTTTGCCGGGGATGGAGCCACCCATGTCCTCCGGATTTTTCACCCCTTCCGGCCCTACATCGTCAGGGCAGAAGGATCGCACAAATGGGATGTGGACGGCAATGAATACATCGACTACACCATCGGACATGGCGCACTCCTCCTCGGCCACAGCCACCCTGCGGTGGTCAAAGCCGTTCAGGAACAAATGGCCAAGGGGGTTCACTACGGAGAAAACCATGAACTGGAGGTCGAGTTTGCCACCCTGATAAAAAAGATGGTCCCCTCTTCGGAAAGGATCGAGTTTTGCGCCAGCGGTCAAGAGGCCAACATGCTTGCCCTCAGATTGGCCCGGCTCTACACCAAAAGACGTAAAATTCTCCGGCTCGAGCATCACTATCACGGCTGGGCCGACGAACTGGCCATGCAAGGATCGGCCGGGATAATCGCGGATGAGGTCCTCATTGTGCCAAGCAATGATATTGAAATATTGGAAGAAGCCCTGCGCACTGAAAAGTTTGCCGCCCTTCTTTGTGAAAGCGGCGGGGCAGTGATGAGCGGGAGAATTCCGCTGGAAGACAAATACACCCAACGCCTTCCGGACTTGGCCGGGAAATACGGAACCCTTTTCATCCTCGATGAAGTAGTCACAGGATTCCGAGAAGCCCCAGGGGGATGGCAGGAAATAGCTGGCATCAGGCCAGATTTAACCACACTGGGAAAATGCCTGGCCGGGGGGCTGACCGTGGGAGCCGTGACCGGAAGACAGGACATCATGGAGGCATTCAGCTCCAAAACACCCCACGACCGCCTCATCATACACGGCGGCACATGGAACGGAAATCCCCTGATTTGCGCAGCCGGAATCGCTGCCTGCAAGCTCTACGAAACTGGAATCCCCCAGAGAAAGGCCCGGGAGGCGGCCGATCTTTTTCGCCGGAAGGGAAACACCGTCCTCAAGGACAAAGCCATCCAAGGATATCTCTACGGTAGAAGTATCGTCCATTTCTATCTGGGCACGTTCGACTTTGAACCACAGGATGACACCGCACCCCCTACGAAAGACGCACAAAAACTCGCCAATTTTTCGGCCATACCGGTGAAAAAACGTCTATGTCTGCATCTTCTTCAGCGGGGAATCGCAACCAAGGACGGAAGCATGTGGTCATTCTCGGCTGCTCACAGCACGGATGATATCGAAAAAACCGTTGAGGCATTCGCTGATACTCTGGATGATATGATCGCCGAGGGGTCTCTATCAAAGGAATCCCAATGACAAGAATTCGAGTAACAGAAGAGCCGGCTCCATCTTTCTGTTGGTTTTCATCAATCTTATGTTCAGGAGACACTGCGAATGAATTCCCGGCATAAAGATCTCACCAATCAATGCATTCGACTCATCAATGAGGAGGAAGCTGTATCGTTTCTGGCATCAATGATACAGGCCGATAGTTCAGACCCTCCGGGAAACGAAAAGAGGGTTGCTCTAGTCGACCAAAAAAAATTCACAGAATACGGCATCCCTTCGTCCACAGAAGATCTGCCCCAACTCGAAGGAGAGCAAAGAGCGAATCTTGTGGCCAAGATGGAAGGAACCTCAGCACGACCTCATCTCCTTTACAGTGCCCATTCCGACGTGGTTCCGGCTACGCCCATGAACTGGACACAAGATCCCTTTGGAGGCAAAGTAGAAGGAGATGTTATGTACGGCCGGGGAACGGTCGACATGAAATCCGGCTCCGCCGCCATGATCATGGCACTGTGCCTCCTCAAAAAGGCGGGAATTGAGCTCAACGGGACAATCACCTTTGCCCATACTTGCAGCGAAGAAGTCTGCTTTCACGGGAGTGCGGCCTATGTCGCCATGCATGGCGTGGACGACGTGGACGCGCTGGCTATCAGTGAACCGACAAACAGCACGATCTATGTGGCGGAGCGAGGCGGGTTCTGGCTTAAATTCACATCCTATGGAAAGACAGCCCACGGCGGTCTTCCCCAGGAGGGAGTGAATGCCTTATCCCACATGCTCATGTTCTTCGAGAAGTTCCGGCATTATGATTTCGGCGGTGTGCAGCATCCGCTTCTTGGAAAATCGACGTTGAGCATCACTACGCTGCACGCGGGGACAAATACGAACGTCATTCCCGAAAAATGCGAAGCAACGGTCGATATCAGGACCGTGCCTGGCGTTTCACACGAAAAAATCTTGTCCGATGCCCACGCTATCATCGATACCTTGAGAAAAAAAGATAGTTCCTTCCGTATAGACGTCGAGCCCATAAACGACCACCCTCCTCTTGAATCCGACATCCAGGATCCCTTTGTCCGCCTCGCCTTTGAGACATATTCCCAGGTATATGGAAAAACAAGCGATCCGGGTGGCGGCTACTATATGACGGATGCGGTCTCATTTCTAAAGGAAAAATCCATTCCCATGATCATCTGCGGCCCCGGCAACACAGATCTCATCCACCAGCCAGACGAGCATGTGCATATCCCCGAATACATCGACTGCATCAAGTACTATATTGCCCTGGCCATCAATTATCTCGGATAAAACTGTAAGAGAAAAAACAGGACTGTTTTATCTCGATAGAAACCAAATTATCAGGCAAGGAGGAAACCGATGAACACCGGGATATCCTTCAGGCGCCCTGGCTATGGCGGCCGCATACTCAGGGTGGATTTGAGCACGGGAAGAGTGCACCGTGACCAATGCGATGAGATCTCCTTGAAGAATTATGTCGGCGGAGTGGGCTACGCGGCCAGATTTCTTTTTGACGCAATTTCAGCCGGCACAGACCCTCTGGACTCCCAAAATATTTTGCTGTTTGCCACAGGACCGCTGACCGGCACACAAGCTCCGGGCTCCGGATCAGTCGAAGTCTGTTTCAAGTCGCCTCTGACTGGTATCTGGGGCGAGTCCCGGTCGGGCGGTGAATGGGGCGGATCTCTTAAAAAAGCTGGATTCGACTTTCTGGCGCTCAATGGAAGGGTGGACAGGCCTTCCTTTATCGTGATCAAAGACGGCAATGTCACCATCCGGCCCGCCGACAGCCTTTCCGGAAAAACCATATCGGAAAAAGAACGAATCCTCCGTCAAGAAGAGCTGAACGACGATACCTTCGATATCGTTTCCATCGGTCCTGCTGGCGAAGAGCTGGTGAGATTTGCCTGCATCATGTCCGGTGGTTGCGCTTTTGGACGAGGCGGTGCCGGCGCGGTCATGGGATCGAAAAACGTGCTGGCTATTGCTGTCAAAGGCACAGGGGAAATTCCCGTTGCCCGTCCCGAAGAGCTGCGCCGTCTCAGCAAGGAGATGAACAAAAAGGTGCTCGATAACATGGGAAAAGACGGCATGAGCATCGGAGGAACAACAGATTATTTGGAACCGGGAGATATGGTCGGCGATATTCCCACCAAGAATTGGCGGTCAAATTCCTGGGGTATCGGAAAGGACATCTACGAACACTTTCGCACTAAGAATCTTATCGCAGCGGATACCTGTTACCGAGGCTGTGTGCTCCGGTGCAAGAGAATCCTTCAAGTTCCTTCAGGTCGATGGAAAACGCCCAAACATAAAGGAGGAGAGTACGAGTCCATGGCCGCCCTCACTTTTTATGTTATGAACAAGGATGTGGATGCCGCTGTCCATGCTAGCTACCTCTGCAATGAATACGGGCTCGATTCCATCTCGACTGGAGGAGCCATCGCCTTTGCCATGGAATGTTACGAAAACGGGATTTTCCATAAAGAAGAGTTGAAGGGTTTGGATCTCTCCTGGGGCAACCCGGAATCCGTGGTCAAACTGGTGGAAGATATCGCTTTGAGAAAAGGGATCGGACGACTTCTCGGCGAAGGTGTCAAACGGGCTTCCGAAACACTCGGCCAGGGTTCCGAACGCTATGCCATCCATGTCAAAGGCATGGAGGGCCCGGCTCACGATCCGCGGTGCGGCAAAACGCTGGCCATCACCTACGGCCTGGGAAACAGGGGTATGTGTCATATGCATCCCATTCCGGGTATGGGCTACGATATGGGGAAAAACGACATGTCTCTCCTGCCTTACGGGGTTCCAGACCCTGAGACGATAGATGCCATGGCCGAAGAAGGAAAGGGCTTTATCGCAAAAAAATTACAGGACTGGGGCATCGTGCCCGATATTCTGGGCATATGCAAATTTTATATCCTTTTCGCCAAGCTGACACCAGAAGACATTGCCAAGATCACCTCTGCCGTTACCGGATGGGACATGAGCGGGCAATCACTTCTCGACCTCGGCGCCCGTGTCTACAACCTGCAAAGACGATTCAACACACGCGAAGGGATCACCAAAAAGGACGACAGGTTACCGGAACGCTGCCGATCACTGCCCGAGTTCGGCAGCTTTGCCGCGGCCGAAGAATGCGTCATCAAAAATCTCGATCGTATGCTCGAGGAATGTTATCGGGCCAGAGGCTGGAATACAAAAACCGGCATTCCGGAATCCTCCGATCAGCCCTGATACCACATTACTAGGAAAGGACAGACAATGAAAAATCGCATTCGATTATCAGTCGTATTTTTCATTCTCAGTCATATGCTCATTTTGTCTCTCGCAGCCAAACACATCAACTCCGGCGAGATCAATATCATTCTCGATCAAAAAGTCAGGATGCGGGATGGAATTCACCTGAGTGCCAGGATATGGATGCCGGCCGAATTGGCGAATCCCCTACCGGCCATTTTTTCTCTCACTCCCTACAACAACGATGAGGGACAGGAAAGAGGCATGTTTTTTGCCCGCCACGGCTATGTGTACCTGCAAGTCGACTGCCGCGGGCGGGGAAATTCCGGGGGCATCTTCTGGCCAAACGACGAATGCAGCCAGGACGGCGCGGATATCGTGGCCTGGATAGCGAAGCAGCCCTGGTGCGACGGTCAGGTGGCCATGAGAGGGGGCTCCTACCGGGGCTTTACCCAGTGGCAAACCATCAAAGCCCTGCCGGAATCTCTCAAAACCATCGTCCCTTCAGCAGCTGCCTTTCCCGGAGTAGACGTGCCCATGCCCAACAACATCTTCTTGAGCTACTTCACGCAATGGCTGGCCACCGTATCGGGCAAAACCAATAACCGGTATCTTTCAGGGGATGCAGTCTACTGGGGCGAAAAATTTTATAAGCTCTATAAGGAACACATTCCTTTCGCCAGGCTTGCCGAAATAACAGGAAGCAATAGGAAGTACTTCGAAACATGGCTCGCGCACCCCGAATATGACGACTACTGGAAGGCCATAAATCCAACCCCGGAGCATTACAGACAAATCAATATTCCCATTCTGACCATAACCGGATTCTTCGACGGAGATCAACCTGGAGCCATGACTTATTACAGGGAGCACATGACCTACGGAACGGAAGAGGCGAAAAGACAACATCACATCATCCTCGGGCCTTGGAGTCATGCCGGAACCAGGACGCCTACCAAAAAATTGGGTGATCTCGAATTCGGAGAAAATTCTGTGCTGGATATGGAAGAGCTTCACCTCCAGTGGTATGACTGGGTGCTCAAAGGAAAGAAAAAACCGGAATTTCTGAAAAAAAGAGTGGCCTTTTATATGATGGAGGATAACACCTGGAGGTATGCCGACGCACTGGAAGAAACATCCAATGACAGCCGAGTCTGGTATCTCTCATCAAAGGACAGCCAGGCCAATGATATCTTCCATTCCGGAAGCCTTGTCTCCGCACCTGAAAAAAAAGAACAAAAACCTGATGTGTTCGAATATGATCCTCTCCAGATCATTTCAAAAGAAACCTACATGAAAGGCTATCTGAAAGAGGAATATGTGGATCAATGGCTCGCATTCCCGCGCGTGAAGCTTGTCTACCATAGCCCTCCGCTGGCCGAAGATATCAAAGTTTCTGGATATGCCAAGTTCCGGGCCTATCTCGAACTCAACGTGCCTGACACTGATTTTTGTGTCACGCTTTATGAGATACGGCCAGACGGGGAAAAAATCCTTTTGGGGTCGGACACGATGCGCGCCCGATACCGCAATTCGCTAGAAAAGGCAGAGCTCGTCATCCCTGGCGAAATCAATCTCTATGAATTTGCGAATTTTTATTTTTTCGCGCGGAAACTGACCAAAGGAAGCCATATCCGGCTCATCCTCTCCTGCCTCAATTCCCCCGAGTGGCAAAAAAACCACAATTCGGGCGGCATCGTCGCCTCTGAGGCAGCCAAAGATGCACGAAAGGCGATCATAAAACTCTACCACACTCCGAAATATCCGAGCACTCTGGAGCTTCCAACCATAAAATAATTCATCAATGCCCGGTTGGAAACCCTGATAATGCCTCATCCATAGGGATTATCGATCTCAAAAGATAATCTCAACTTTCAGATGATCACTCCTGTGTTATCTGTATGACCAATGAAAGGATAAGATTTTTTTCGCTGTGGGCACATCCTTTTGTTCTATGGACTCGATGAGTTTTTGATGGTCCTCCCATGACAGTCTGAGATAATTGGAATCCGTGAAATAGGAAATGTAACGGCTTTCCACCATCTGCATCCTCTCCATCGCCTTGAGAAGAGCATTATAAATGTACTCGTTTCCGTAAGCTTTCCAAATCTTAAGGTGGATGCGTTGGTTTTTCTCGATGAAATTTTCAATATCTTTGGCTTCATAATACTCACCGAGTTTCGCGGTCATTTCCTTGAGCTCTCCCAGCACCTTTTTCGACAGAGTTTGGATCACCTTTTCAATGCAGCCTGTATCGAGAATCCTGATAAACTCGAGAATCTTGCGGCTTTCTTCGACACCCACATCCACAATCTTGACCTCGCTGCGGGCAGCGATGGTCACGAACTTCTCGGCGGCAAGCCTCTGAATAGCATCCCGGACTGGACTCTGGCTTACGCCCAAAAACCTGGCGATCTCCCTGATCCGGATTCTCTGGTTCGGCCTCAGCTTTCTTTTGATGATCGACTCCTTCATATCCTGGTAGATGACATCGCTGATGGTCGAAGTGAGAGACATGCTTTTGCTTTTTTTAAAAACTAATTGATACATGATCGATCAATTCACATTATTAAATAGTCCTGTCCTTGTCAAGATAATTGCAACTCAGATATCTTTGTTTCTTTTACAGACGCAGGATAAGCAGCAATGTGCGTTGGTTAACAACACTTCGGGTCACACCAAATCACTCCGCTTTTTCTTGGGAATTCCCGAAGTTCAATTCCTCTCGAATTTCATAGTGCTGAGAGTCTTCGTCGAACCTGGAAAGCACTTTTTGTGCTTCTGGGGGGACGACGGCTACTTCATAATCCTCGCCGGCGAAATTACGGACAGCATCTATGGAGTCGAAAAGCATCAGGGTGATAAATTCCACCTCTTCGCCGACATTCCGGCGCATCAATCGAATCCCCTTACAGCCGGGTATGCTTCGACTCTGAATGCCAGCGAATATTTCCTTTTTGAGCAGGGCCTCGTACACATCCGCGTTTTCCCTCGTTGTCCATCCATGCCAAATTCTGTTTATCATCTCTATTCTCCCTACGGAATCAGACTTTCCCTGCGGGGTCAGACTTTGGCAAGTTGAATTTCTTGTACAGGTTATGGACAGACTTGTGCATTTTTCAACTTACCAAAGTCTGACCCCATCTATTTAATCTATCAGCATCTCCCTGAGGGGCATGCGCTGGGACTTGATGGTGCCCACGGCCGGCCATCCGACGGCGATATGGCAAACCTGTTCAATGTATTCGGGAAGGCCGTATTTTTCCTTGAACTTACGGGCCGTATCGTCCGTGCAGGTCAGCCAGGTCGCACCCAAACCCAGGGCGTGCGCCATCAAACACATGTGATCAGCAGCAGCAGCGGCATCAAGCAACTGGTTATGCGCAACAAATTTGTCATGGCCCACAGTCTTATAAATCCGCTTATCATAACAGACAACGACAAGGACACAGCGGTCCATGGGCGTGGGGATGTCGCTCCAGACCATCTTAGCCTTGTCCGGATCCCTGATGACCACAAAGCGGACCACATCCAGGTTGCATCCTGTAGGAGCCGCTCTCCCCGCCTCAAGTATCTGCTCGATCATCTCATCGGGCACTTCTTTACCCGAAATCCAATCCCGGATCGAGCACCTCTCCCAGATCAATTTCCGCACCGTTTTCATTTCTTCCTCAGTGAAGGGCACGGGTATTTGGGTATCAAGTTTGACCTCCTCTCCTTCTCGCAGCTTCTTGGCTACATCAATATACGTCTTCCCCCACTCGAAATCCGGATCGTCATCGTCAAACCCCCTCTCTTTCCAGACATCCAGAATGAGCTCCGGCTCCTTGCCAATTTTAGACCGCGGCTTTTTATCCCCTATCAGGATGGGATAGAGATCCACTTCCACCGTGTGGTGGACCCTTTCTCTGAACAGAGCCCTGAGGCATTCCGGCTCCATTTCCATAAGGTCATCTTTCGTGTAGCGGCCGAATATCCACCAGATCGTATCTTCACTTTCTGTTTCGGGAGTCTTTTTCCTATCTTCAGCTTCGTCTTTTTTCACCGGTCTGACCGCCAGTTCACAATAGGGATCCCCATCAAGGATATTCTTGATATGAACATACGCATACTCAGGGTTAAATCCGTGCATTTTGGCCTGATCCACAAAACAATATATCCGGGCCTTTTTAGGATCTCCCCACTCCAGCCATTCCGCAGCCAGGGGGCAGCGATGAACACGGACTCGCTTCTCACCATCGATCTCCACTTCTTCGGCATCCCAGGCCAGAAGTGGAAGATCGCTCTCAAAATTCTCCGGTGTGAGATGGAGGCCTTTTTTCTGAGCTTTTTTCTTTGCCTCTTTGCCAACCTGATCTCCGTAGGCATCTATGGCTTTCCTCACCAGCTCGATTCCCTTCTCCTCCCCCATTTCATCAACCAATGTTTCGGCAAAGTGATGATAGATCATAGCCGCTCTTCGCAGAGCCAGATTGAGCTGCTTTACAGCCTCCTCCTCAGGAATCATTTTTTTTGTATTGCTCATGATTTAGCCTCCTATAGCGATGGATCTCACTGATATATCCAATTTATTAGCTCCCAGGTTTACTTGCTTGGCTTCGCTAGCACCAGCAGGCAGACCACAGTCAGTGCTACCCCGATTATCAGAATAGGTAAACGGGAACCATCCTGTATTAAGCCTATACCACCATAGACAGCCAGGGCATTCCCGAAAAAATTCAGGATAAGACCCCAAGCGCGCACCGGCAAAGGTCCAATTCGTCCATCCAGATCGATCATTTTATCCACCATCCCAGTCTGTTAAACACATATATGATTGCGATGCAGTTGATCAGTGTGACTTGAAGCAGTATTCCCAAATTCCAGATATAGGATTTGTTTTTATTCTCTCCGAGAACTCTCTTATCGTTGAAAAGCAAATAAAAAGACCAGCCAACGATATTATTAGTCAAGGATAGAAATGCACCTATGGCAATCACCAGCCAGACCGGCCTGGGATACCAAACAGCCAGAAACCCGATTTGCGGCAGAAGCACACAGATGCGCCACCGCCAGGAATTGACATCCGGCTTCCAACCAAAGGCCTCATGAATGGCAATGGCGCCGGCCAGGCTTATCCCAACCGTCGTCGTGATGGGGATGGCTAAGAATCCTATATAAAAGAGCACCTGTGACCATGTGTGGCCCAAAAGGGGCATGAGCGCCTGGGCCAACTCGGGTGCTGTCTCCGGGTGGATGCCCTGCTGGTGGAGGGTGCCGGCAAAAACGCTGAGGACGAGATAATTGACCAGAATAAAGGGAAGAAAAAGCCCGATGAAAATATCGAAACGGGCCAGAGACTCATGTTTTTTTCCCCAGCCGCGAGCCAATCCGGCATAGTTGAAAAAGACCCAATCCATGACGCCGATAGCAGCGGCCGAAGAGGCAATGAACAGGTCGAGCCCTTCCACTCCCGATGGAAGCCAGGGGATAAAAATACCCCTGAAAAATCCTCCCCAATCGACACCCACGAGAACCAGACAGGCACCGAAACAAAGAAGCATGATACCGATGCTGGCTTTCATGAAGCTCTCGACAAACTTGATGCCCCGTTGCCCTTTCCGTCCATAACTCAAGACGATCACGCTGGTAATCGCCATATAAACAACCCAGTTGATTTGACGGGGAAATTCAAAGCCAATGAGAGGTGTTAGGCTCTCGATGAGATGAGTGCCCAGGCTGACCTGGCCGTAGTTGAAAATGACGGCTACGGCAACGTTTCCGATGAGAGCTGTCAGTAAGGAACCCACAATCCAGCCGTGATATTTATTTTGGGCGGCAATGATGGCTATTCCACCTCTGCAGGTGAAGCGGGCCATGGCCGCCATCATGAACATGCCGATGCCCATGGACACCCAGAGAATCCACATGGTCCTGTAGCCGAAGATGGCTCCGGAAAGCATGGCCGCCGTCATTGTGCCGGCCCCGAGGGTGAGGGCCGAATCCATAAAACCAGGGCCGCCCAATCGAAGGTATCCCCCGAGACGAAGGAGAGGAGGTTTGGCCTTGATTTCCTCCAGTTTTTTGATCTCGGCTTCGAGTTCTTCTGGCGGGATCTTTTCGGCAATGGGGTATTGGTCGCTCATATCCAACTATTCTCTCTATTCTTTATTCCTTTGGCAACCATCTCTTCGCTAATGTATGCATTTCTAAAACCGTGATGGCACTAGAAACATCTTACGTTATAAAGTGATTAGAATGTGTGATGGAGAAAACCAATCACCATTCTGATCATTCATCACGCCTTTCATCACGGTTTTGAAAATGCTTCCTTTGCAAAGTATCAAATCCGTTTATCCAACGAATCCTCTGCCGTCTCCGGAGTGAAGTGCTCGTAAATGTACTGGCAAAAGGGAGCACCGCTGGCTATGGTCTTGCCCAGGCCTCCGCGGTGAAAAATGATCTCATTGGGTAAATAGGTGTTGTAAAGACCGTTGTCAATGGCACAATAGGAGTCCGTGAGCTCAGGTATACCCAACTTCCTCAGCAGATCATACCACGGGCAAAAGGTATTCCGGTAGCTATATCTATCCTCTTTCCTCTCATCTATGATCAAATTGCCGTCCTCTTCGATCATTTTTTTATGAACGACCTCATGGAATTTGATGATGTTCTCGTAGGAGCGAGGGGCTTCCACCAGCCGGAATCCGGCTCCATACCAGGCCAGTGCTGTGGGCACAATAACGGCCCGCATCAAAGCCAGTGCTTTGTCCTGTCCGATTTTTTTCTTCAAGCGCATATACATCCAGGCCTCAAGAGTCAGGGTTTTGGCAAAATCCTTTGGGACATCCGCGGGCAGCTTTTTTTTCAGTCGAGGAAGCGTCACAGCAGTCCAAAAAAGAAACCAGGCAGGATGCTTCAGGTATTCTCTGAGTATGCCGTAGGTCATGATAGTTTTGGAAAGATTACTGAACTTTGCCGGTCTATCTACGCTGGTTTTAATCAAAGTCTTCACCTCCTTTTCTGAACGGAATCGACGGTTAATTGCATTCTGGCACTAAGTACTGTTTACTCTTAAGAATTTTCTGCCAGAGTCATTTTTTTCAGCCATACTAAGGAAAGGTTTCTCATACATTATGATTCACAGGGATTCTTCAAATCGAACGTCTTCTCCGGCGGCTTCGCACCTCTTCAAGAAAACCCTCAAGCTGCTCTTTCGGATACCAGCGACCACTCACCATGACACCGCAAACCTTGGAGGCATTGGCGATATCATCGAGAGGATTGGCGGAGATTAAAATTAGATCTGCCCTCCTTCCGATCGTTATTGATCCGAACAGATCCGATTGCCCGAGTGCCTTGGCTGCATTACTCGTAGCTGTTTGGAGTGCTTCAAAGGTGGTTAGTCCGGCATCGACCAGATTCTGCAGTTCGACATGAAGCGCAAATCCGGCCGGCCCCATATCGGTCCCAGCAAGAATTTTGGCCCCTACATCTCTCAGCGCCCGGACCAAAGCTTCTCTTTTTGGATAGCCGCGTTTGACGGCCTGGAAATCCTCCTCGCTGAAGGCATCCCACCAGCTGGCTTGTTTTTTCTCCCCGGGTTTGGGCGGCGGTGGCAAAGGATAATTATAGACACCGAAAGGACGGGATGCATAACGATCGCGATCCTCCTTAGGAACTATCATATTGCGCGCAACCATCAAAGTCGGGCAGTTATAAACACCCGCTTCCTTTGTGGCTTTGGCCAAAGCCGCCATGCGAGACTCATCCGCATACTGCCATGACACCGCCCTATCACGCAGTGTCAGTCCTGGCTGTTCCGGTGCGTCTTTAGGGACCAATTTCCAGATGTATCCTCTCAGGTGTTCGATAGTCCTCTGCCCAGCTTCGAAAGCCCCTTCGAGCCCTACCGGGAAGGGCACATGTCCCGCCACACGCAGACCATGGGCTTTGGCGGCAGCTACCAGGCCGTCGTAGGCGTCGCGGGGAATGTTGTTGTAAACCTTAATGAAATCAAACCCCATGGCTTTTTGCCGGGCGACTTCTTTGGCTCCTTCTTCAGCGGTAGCGATCAGTTTTTTCCCATACACCGGAATGAGCATCTTCAGCTCGGGCGGCGGCTCTCCTTCGATGATCGGGCCTGCTGTGTAAATGTTGGGGCCGACAAGCTTCCCCTGAGCAACTTTTGCTCTCCATTGGAGGCTCTTAGGTGACCCGGCCATTTCCCGCACCGTCGTCACTCCGTTGGCCACCATGAGCAGCAAATCATCATTATCCATGGAATGCCCGTGCATCTCCGCCAGGCCAGGAAGGAGATACTTACCCTTGCCATCAATCTGAGCTATGCCATCCGGTAAATCAACTACAGGTGTGGGCCCGATATCCACAATATGACCAGCCTTAACGACAACGGTATGGCTTTCGAGAATCCTCTCACGGTTCAAAGGAATGACATTAACATTAACGAATGCGACCAGATCAGCCATGATAATTTCTTCTTCTTTGCCTCGGGGAAATTCAGCTGAGTAGGCCACAAACATCAGAGCAACAATAAACACGATCACCAAAAATTGTATTTGTTTAAACAAAACGGTCCTCCCTCAATTAATCTAATTCTGCTTTTTATCATCAATACAACACATCCGAAGTATCAAATCAATCTCAAAAAATGACCTTATTCCAGACATGAACAAATTGTACTTGAATCAGGAATGCCATTTGCAGTAGAAATATTTCATGAAGGCACTTAAAAGGTGGAGCTAAGATCGAAGATAATGCTTTCGCTTATTGGAATAAATGTCATTCACATTCTAAATCTTATAAGAAATATGCACATCAATTAAAGCATAATTAAAAAAAAGGAGTATACGATGGTTCATATGAAGAGGCCAGTGCTTGTATTTGCTATCATAGTCCTGGTGCTGTGGGGTTGTAAGGACACGGCGAAGGAGCCGGAGAGCGAATTAGGTGCCGAACGAGCCGCAGTGTTTCCTGCCGAGCTGACCCAGATCCAAAAGGTCGATCATATTGACAATCCGGCTCATGAGCCGATGGTGGTGCAGCATCCTGTCGGCACCCTGTTCGTGGCGGGTTTTGGAGCGACGCCGGACACAGAGTCGCAGCCCCAGCTCTGGAAGAGCGACGACAACGGGAAAAGTTGGGAGCGTGTGGACGTAGGCACCGCCGCCGATGGGGCGAGAGGAAATTCGGACGTCGATCTTGCGATGGGTCCGGACGGCACGCTTTATTTCATATCCATGGGCTTCGACTGGAAGACCTTCGAAGGCATCCGCATGGCGATAGGGGCCAGCCAAGATCTTGGAGCGAGCTGGACGTGGACGACACTCTCTGAAGACCGATATGACGACCGTCCATGGGTCGAGGTGGCGCCCGACGGCACGGCACATGCGATCTGGAACGACGGTGCCGGGGTATGCCATGCCGTCAGCAAAGACCGCGGCCAAAGCTGGGAGGAATGGGACAGGGTGCATCCGGCAGGAGGCTCGAGCCACATGGCCATCGGTCCAGAGGGCGAGGTAGCCGTTCGGGTAACTCCGCTTTCCGCTTCAGGACATCAATACGACGAGGGGCTGGAACTTATCGTGGTGAGCACGGACGGAGGACGCACCTGGATCGCCCACGATGCTCCGGGGACACGCGGGCCCTGGGACGCCACATTCAGCGACCCAGCCATAGTGCCCCGTTGGGTGGAACCGCTGGCATGGGACGCCGACGGCATGCTCTATCACCTGTGGAGCGAGGGCAAAGAGGTTTTTCTTGGACGGTCTTCTGATCAAGGCGTAACCTGGGCTCAATGTATGCTGGCTAACGAATCCGAGGTCGCCTACTTCCCTTACTTGATCGCACGAGGCTCCGGAGAACTGGCCGCGACCTGGTTCACCGGATCGGTAACAAACTTCGGTGGGAAGAACCTGATGGTGAACGTAGCCTTCATCCAGGCGCCCAGTTCCGATGACGGCCAAACGCTGGTTGCGCGGGCGGCTCCGTTCCAACCTGAGACCTGGTCCGAGCAGCAAGGAAAAGTCATCCGGGATACAGCCGGCGAATACGTCCCGGTGATCTTTCTCGGCGATACCGAACTTGGGGTGGTCACGGCTATGCGAGACCTGCGTGGCGACCGGGAAAGCGGGCTTATCTTACACGGCGACCGCCAGGGCTTTACCTGGCGAAAGTTCGAATGGAGATAATGAGCTGAAGTTCCCTTTTTCCGGCGTTCCATACACTTGACAATTGTATATGTTTGATATATACATTTACTATGGCTAATGTCTTTGAGCTCCTCGAATGGGAAGGCTTTGATTGGGATGAAGGAAACCTTATAAAAAAATGGGAAAAGCATCGTGTCTCAGCTTCAGAATGTGAGCAGGTATTCTTCAACAGTCCTTCAATTGCCGGCCTGGATCAAAAACATTCCAATCGTGAGCCAAGATATTATGCATTGGGCGTCACCGATGCGCAAAGAAAGCTATTCATAGCTTCCACCGTGAGAAAGAAGCTCATACGAGTGATATCTGCAAGAGATATGAGTCAAAAAGAAAGAAAGGTGTTTGATAAGCTATGAAAAAGAAAAAAATGCCAAATCTTAGATCAGAGGATAAGGAGCGTGATTTTTGGGTTAAGGAAGATTCGACTGACTATATCGATTGGGAAAAGGCCAAGAAAGTTGTTTTGCCGAATCTCAAACCCTCGCTCAAAACCATTTCATTGCGTCTACCTGAGCTGATGTTAGCGGAACTCAAATTGCTCGCTAACAAACGAGATATCCCATATCAATCCCTGTTAAAGATATTCTTAGCTGAGCGGATAGAACAAGAATTAAGATCGCAAAGAGGTGCCTAGTTATTTTACAGTTGGCTTTAACTCAGCGACAAAGGCGGAATAACAGTTTTTCAGCAACCTGAATCCCGGAATCTGGACCGGGGATCCGGCAGGGGATCGAGAAGCAATTTGATGCCCTCGATGATTTCTTGCGTTTTCTGTGGAGACAACGTCCCGATCTTTTCGGCTAAATCCATTTTATCGACAGTGAGGAGCTGCGATATATTCCCCACACTTTTCTTGGGGAGATTGGCCTCTCCCTTAAGAAGCAAGACATTTCCTGGAGCTTGGGCTCTTTTTAAATTCGAAGTCAAGGCACAGACGACGACCGTACTGATGCGGCTGGCGTTAAAAACATTATTTTGAACAACGACATGGGGATGCCGGAATCCGGGCTCGGAGCCTTTTGGAGCTGCCAATTGGACCCAGTAGATATCACCCTGTTTAATCCCCACTGTTTTCCCTCGTGATTTCTCGACGATAATAGTCTCTGCTCTTCTTCCGGAGTCGCTTCTCATCGGCATCTTCCCTATCCTTGTAAGCTTTATTGAGCTTTTCAAACAATTTTCGTGCACGATGCTTTTCTAAATACTCGGTCACTGCTTGACAAAATATCTGACTCCGTGAAGAATGACTTTCCCGGGCAACTCGGTCCACTTCATTGAATAAATCATCGGGTATGGAAATGGCTGTTTTCATACTAATAGTATGAATTTTATTTCTACTATTGTCAATACCATTTCGAAATAGTGATAGGACATTTTTCAACATTTATTTGTACAGTGCCTATGCTTCCATTGAATTATGCAACTTGTCGACAGAGACTATAAAGGATGCTGGAATTTCTTTTTTTTCTCAATCCATGCCGACAAATTCGAAACCGTGCACCATTGATAAGCTTTCGGAGTCTTTTTAAATGGCAGGAAGCGGGAAGTAGTGCAGGAGATTACACAAGGGTAATATAGCTCCAATGAAATCTTTACCTTCAGAGAATTTATCTCCTGGACTCAGTCTCATTCAGGCGGCTTGATGTGCTCGACAAAGTATCGCTTGGTGGCTTCCTGAGTGTACAATCTCTCTTTACGGAAATCCTCGGGAGCCGCGGCTGTTAAAAGCTCAGAATAAGTCAAGCCGTGACCTCTTTCAGGGAGCATGATCAGGTCGAAGAATTTTCCAGCCCTGATCAAAGCTTCGGCCAGCTGCATCTGCAGTCCGGTGCGGCAGCCTGCATCACTGGTTCCATGTATGACCAGGAGTTTTCCTTGAAGATTAGCAGCTTTGGGAGTATTGTCGGCTTCTTTAAAGGCCTCGCTGTTGTACTCGGGGAGGCCTAAATATATTTCGTGGAGGTCGCCTGCTGTGGAGGGATCAGGAATAGGTGATGTGGCCACACCCACATGATACACATCCGGTGCCGTGAACATGGCCCGCAGGGTCATGTATCCTCCCCAGGAACCCCCATAAATCCCTACTCGATTCAAGTCCATGAAAGATCTTTCAGCAGCTAACTGTTTGAGAGCAGCCGTGTGATCGGGGATCTCGTTGGTCCCGAATTTCCCGTAGACCACGTCTTGGAAGGCTTTGCTGCGTTCCGGTGTTCCCCGGGCATCCACGATGATGACGATGAAACCCATCTGGGCTAAAGCCTGCGCGTCTACAGATTGGCTGAATGTTCTTGGAACATTGGTTGTTTGAGGCCCCCCATAGATACTGTTGATCACAGGATATTTCTTATTCGGATCGAAATCATAGGGCTTATACATAACACCATGAATATCCGTTTTCTCATCGGCAGCCTTGACGATAAACTCTTCAGGCGGGCTCCAGATCAGCTCCTTGAGGCCGTCGATGTTGGCCTCGGTTAAAACTTGAAGGAGTGCTCCGTCTGCTTTTCTGAGCTCCACCTTTGGAGGCTGAGATGTGCTGGAGTAAGCATCGATGAAGTAGTTCTTGGATGGAGAAAACGGGCTGGGTGGGGCTGGTCCAAACAGAGACGACGGAAAATGCTGGCCTGGCGCCTCAGTCAATCTCTGGAAGCCCTGGCCCTGAAAATTGACACGATAGAGATGGGTATCGTAGATTCTATCTTCGGCACGGGCTGTGAAGTAGATCCAACCTGCCTCCTCATCGACAGATACAACTCGGACCACCGGGAAGTTTCCTTTGGTCAATTGTTTGATGAGCTTTCCTGACATATCATAGAGGTAAAGATGTGCCCAACCGCTCCGGTCGGAAATCCAGAAGAATCTCTTGCCATCTGGTAGTGGAGTGAACATGTTACCCCATTCCGGCATGTAGGGAGCGCCTACGATGAACGTCTCTCTCTCCTCGGTGAGAATCACCCGTGTTTCTCCGGTCACCGGATCAGCGGCCATCAACTCCAGTTCTTTATAGTCTCTGGTGTTTCTCATAAAAAGAAGCTCAGAACCATCGGGTTGCCAGTTCAGGACACGAAAATATTGATCTGGCTCATCTCCTGTATCGACACGCACGATTTTCCTCGATACGACGTCCATGACGAAGATCTCGGACTGCTGCATGGGGCCACCGGCAACAAAACCAGGTTCCCATTCGATCTCTTCAAAGGGCTTCAGCCAATGAACCATGAGAAGTTTTTCCATTTTTCGGGTGTCTATTTTGGCCAAGGATACCTTGAGGCTGTTTGGAGACCAGAGTGCTCCGGTTATCATCCCGAACGGCGGCAGAGTAAGTGACCAGCCATAGTCTTTGATTCCATCCTCCGTCAGTTGAACCATACGGCCATCATAGGATGAGCGCAGCCAGATATTGTGATCTTTCTCATGGAGGAACCACTTGCCATCGGGTGAAGGAATCTCCATCATCGGCCGGTATGGCTTTCTATCCATCAGACGGGGGCGCATCCAGCTTTTTCCGGCCACGATCAAAGGCGTCTCAGGCGCCTCTTCGATTTCATATGTGTCCAGATTGCACACAAAATCTTTTCCTTCGACTGTAAATTGGATTGTCTTCTCTTCTTCAAGGAAGGTGAAAGTATCAAAAGGAAGGCCTTTGTAAGCAGGCTCATGTTCCAGCAGAGGTGTTAAGGCTTCCCTGATTCGTTGCGCGTCAAACAGGGGTTCTTTGGTGTTAGCCGCAGGATCGACTTTGTAGATGATTGTATTCTCCGGCGCACCTTCGGCAAACCAAAAGGAGTTGCCATCCTTCATCCAATGGGGGGTAACGACTCCGTCCTGAACATACGAGGCAAAGTCCAGGTATTTCCTGTACATCTCTTCCCGTTCAGCTGACCCATTTTCATCTGAAGATGCTGACAATGTGATTGAAAAAACGCATAATAAGCAGAAAATTACCCTCGTATAATTTGACATTAAAAACTCCTTACTTGAAATTGCTCATCCTTCCCTGACTTGGTAGAATTACTGCTGTTTATTACAGGCAGAGTTTCATACAATATTTAAGCTATTCAACGGTTGTCAAGCATTTTCTGTATTTGCTTCATATAGCTGAAAGAATCTATATACCTACATACAAAAAGGAAAAGAAACTAGGAAAGGAGAGGAGCATTGATAGACAAATGCCGTTTGAACGTCCCCCGGTTTCATGTTTTGTCTGAAGGCGATTGTGAGTTGATTCACCTTTCGACTTTGGAGGTGCTGAGACGTACAGGGGTCGATGTCAAAGAGACAAAAGCCCTCGAAATATGCAAAAATGGGGGCTGCATTGTCGATGGGCAAAGAGTCCGAATTCCGTCGCATCTGGCCGAACAGGCTCTGAGAAACATGCCGAAAACAGTCTGTTTATGTGACAGGAACGGCAGTCCGGCCATGCAATTGGAGGCAGATAACGTCTATTTCGGTACGGGTTCGGACACGCCCTTTATCGTCGATCACCTGACTCAGGAACGCCGGACAACGGTCCTCCGCGATATTGAAAACACAACCCGCCTTGTGGACTATTTGGACGCGATCAGCTTTCTGATGTGCATGGGCATTGCCAGCGATGTCAATCCTGCCATATCCGATCTCTATCATTTCGAGGCCATGGTCAACAACACAGAAAAGCCCATTGTCTACACCGCCTGGAATTGCGCAAATTTAAAGACCATCATCCGTATGGCCGAAGCTGTGGCCGGCGGAGAGGAACAGCTCAGGAACTTTCCTTTTCTAGCACTCTATACCGAGCCCATATCTCCGCTTATCCTGGCTGAAGAGTCAACCCAGAAGCTCATGTTCATGGCTGAGAAATCCCTTCCTATAATTTTCACACCGGCAGTGATGACGGGAGGTTCCGCACCTGTAACTCTTGCCGGCGGGCTCATCCAGGCCAATGCAGAAATTCTGGCCGGCTATGTCCTGGCCGACCTCATCAACGAGGGTACGCCTTTTATTTATGGAGGTGGGATCACACAGATGGACATGGCCACATCTCAGGCTCTTTATGCCAGCCCGGAACTGATGCTGGGCCAAGCAGGCCTCACCGATATGGCCAAATACTACCAGCTGCCTATGTTCACCATAGCCGGCTGTACGGATTCCAACATCTATGACCAGCAGGCTTCTCTGGAAGGCGCCATGTGGATTCTATTGTCTTCGATAAACGGCGGCAACCTGGTTCACGATGTCGGTTACATCGACAACGGATTGACGGCATGCTATGAACAGCTTGTCGTATCCAACGAGATCATCGGTATGGTTAGGCGCATCATGGGGGGAATAGAAATTAACGAAGAAACCATAGCCCTCGATCTGATCGATCGGGTAGGCCCGGGCGGAGAATACCTGACGAGTTCACATACGTTCAAGCACTTCAAAAAGAACTGGTTCCCTGATTTGATCTCCCGCGTTCCCTACGACAATTGGGTGGCAAAGGGCAAGAAGGATTTGGCCGCACGGGCAAACGAGAAGATCAAGCACATTCTGGAGAACCACACACCCAAACATCTGGAGGAAAGCATCAAAACCGAGCTGAGAAAAATAGTCCTCTCCAAAGATAATGGATAAGTTCAGAGTACAAATAGAACGGGGATTTGCCTTATTTGCCGCCTGTTAATTCTCAGCTTATAGAGGCTAAGAGATGTCTCACCTGATCGGCTTCCGGAGCGTTGGGTGCCAGGTCGAGGAATCTTTCGAGATGGACTATGGCCATATCTTTTCGGCCTTGTTGGTTGTAGGCCAATCCCAATTCGTAATGGGCATAGGCATGCCTTGCATCGATCTCCAGACATTTTTTGAAGGCGTTGATGGCCTGATTGATCTTGTTTTGGTATCCAAAAATCACCCCTCTCAAGAACCACCCTTGGGCCTCTCTGGGATTCAGATCCAGAGTTGTCGTCACCTCTTTGGAGGCGGCGTTGAGGTTTTTCCGTTTGATGAAAACTTCGCCACGGCCCGCGTGACCCGGGGCATACCCGGAGTCGAGCTGGAGCACTCTTTCGAAATCACTCATAGCTTCAGGGACTCTGTTTAGCCTGATCAGAGTCCTTCCCCGATAGTAAAGGGCATCCTTATGATTGGGATTCTGGGCAAGGACTTGATCAAAGCTCGCTTTGGCCTCAGCATCTCTGAATTGATTAAAATGGTTCAATCCCTGTTGAAATAAACTTCCCGCAGAACTCCCCTGTGGTGTCGATGTCGACCCGCGTCTCTGAGAAGAGGCACAACAGTAAACAAAGATAAAGGCAAAGACAGTCAAAATCACCCAAAACGGTTTTTTCATGCTCACACCTCCAAATTTGGCCTATGAAGCGAAATGGGGACGCGTTTTACTTTTCGTAGCTGCCGTCGATGATCTCGGTCAGGATGCCGTGCATGGGCGCCGGGTGGACAAAGGCAAAGTTCCGGTTGTACTCGGCAAAGAGCCGCGGCTTCTGGTCGATGAGCTTCACCTTGTTGGCTTTCAGCTTGTCGAGCGCTTCGTTGCAGTTGTCCACGTTG
>Ga0180432_10001287_pt1 | contig 39910 bp, 43 predicted proteins | sample SS_ome_10_FD_132414 | JGI IMG/M metagenome (GOLD analysis project Ga0180432, IMG submission 132414) | Hypersaline lake sediment archaeal communities from the Salton Sea, California, USA - SS_1_MS_2 metaG | ecosystem: Environmental > Aquatic > Non-marine Saline and Alkaline > Hypersaline >... | reverse complement strand
GTCTTGGGGTGGCAGTAGAAGCTCCCGAAGGGAGCGCTCCGGAAATTGAGACAGTTTCCAGTCCAGTGTCTTCAGTTCAGGCGGAAAGTGGCGTCTTGGTGAAAGGAGTTACTCTAGACGAATTCAGAGCATTAGTTGGAGATGCAAGGTCAAATCTGGAGGAGCTTCTACAGACTGTGAGAGAAGAAAAGTTGGAACCTCTTCTGAAACTTGTGGAAACATTAAAGATAAAAGAATAATCCTTCTTTTTTCAAATCCCGGGTGCAAACCTGGGCCACACACTCATCTGCAGTGCTGGTAATCTCTAGAAAGATAATCCAGACATGAAATTCAGCAGTGACATTTAGTAGGGCAAACCGCCTGAAACCATGAAGCTGTAGTGTTGGCATTAAGTTGCCATTTTAAGTAGGTGGGTTACTCTTGGGGCCCTGTTGCCCGCGGCAACAACTACAACAACGACTACAACAACAGGCGTAACGTCAACCTCAATAACAGGCCTTCCAACAGTCTTGGAATGACCTTGGTTTGCATCTTGGGAATAATCCAGGTGACCTATGAAGAGGTATGGAAACTTATATTCACAGCTCTGTTCCTACGAAAATCTTGAGCTTGCCTTCAAAAAGGCAAGAAAGAGAAAAACCATGAAGGATTATGTCATCGAATTTGAATCCAATCTGGAAACCAACCTGAATCAACTCAAGCATGAACTGGAAACTTTCACTTATTCTCCCAACCCGTTAACAACATTCATTGTAAGAGACCCGAAAACAAGGAAGATAAGTGCCTCCCATTTCAGGGACCGGGTAGTCCACCATGCTTTGTGCAATATCATAGAGCCTATTTTTGAAAAGAGATTTATCCACGATTCCTTTGCAAATCAGAAAAGCAAGGGAACCCATTCTGCAATAAGAAGATTCGAGAAGTTCATGAGAAAAACAACCCATAACGGAAAACCACCAACCGGAAACCAGCATCAAACTGGGGGGGGGCAAATCGGTTTTGAGTTCACGGTTTCCTGTTTTGGATGGTAATGCTGTTGCTGGGTATGCGCTTAAAGCAGATATAAGGCACTATTTCGATACGGTCGACCATGAAATTTTGCTGAATATAATCCGCAACAAGATAAAAGACCCGTATGTCATCTGGTTGATAAAACAGATACTGAGAAACCACAAAACCAAGATTCTAGGAAAAGGGATGCCATTAGGAAATTTGACCTCCCAGTTCTTTGCAAATGTCTACCTGAATGAGATTGATTATTTTGTGAAGCATGAGCTGAAGGCGAAATATTACATCCGGTATGTTGATGATTTTGTCATTCTGCACAGGAACAGGAAAACGCTTGAAGAATTGCAGCACAAGATAGATCTATTCCTGAAAGAACATTTGAAAATAGATTTGCACCCTGAGAAATCCAAAATCATCCCACTGAGGAATGGCATAACGCTGCTTGGCTTCAGAGTATTTTACCACCACCGACTTCTGAAGAAAAGCAATTCAAAGAGAATCTGGAAACGCCTTGAGAAGTTTAAGCAGAAATACGATAATGGTGAAATAGAAAGAGAAGAAATCGTACAAAGCATGGAAGGCTGGTTTGCATATACGAAATTTGCAAATACTTATAACCTAAGAAAAAGAGTTGCTGCAAAATTCAATGAATTGTTTAGCATTTAAAAATTAAGAGCTCGTTCTCTCGTTGCCTCGTGCTCATTTTAATCCTTTTCCTGCCCCTCAACGCAAAATTGATTTAATGGTCAGGCTGCCTTCGGCAGTTTGGTCCAAGACCAAAACCAATAAATTCAATTTTGGTTTCGTTCCAGGTCGGCTTGCGCCTAAAGGCATTAATAATTCGCACCAAACGAGCTCCCAATAACCTAATTTTCATCGGAAGTTTGCTCGCTTCCCTCCTTTCAGCCCTTTAGAAAAACAGTGCGGGCTTCGGAGTGAAGCTCGCTTTAAACTTCCTCAGGAGGAGTCCGGGGAAGGGAAGGTGATGAGATGAAAGATATGAAGGAAATCTTAGGTTATGAAGGTAAGGATGAAAATGGAGACAATCATGTCCTTCGGACATGGTGCGCAGAGAACGAAGTTCTCTCGCGTGGAAGGATCTGGTATTTCTGGGGTGAAAAAGATGCAGAACTTTAAGAATTTGAGAGTCTATGAGGAAGCGTTTCGTCTGTCTAAGGATGTTTTTGAGTTCATGGAGGACAAAAGGATGAGCAGAAGGGCAAAAGAGCAATTGTTAGCTTCAGTATCTTCGATTTGTGCTAATTTGGCAGAGATGGGAGCAATAGACTCTATCCCTGCTCAGAGACAGAAACTGGTGACATGCATAGGGGAAGCAAATGAGACGGAGTATTGGCTGGATTTGTGCCATTCTCTGAAGATTATTCCCCAGAGGGAACATCTGAATTACATGACCGCACTCATGCGGATAAGGTCGATGCTTTGCAAACTCAAGGCTTCGATTGAAAAAAGAGGTGAGAAAAAATGAAATGAATAAATAGAAAACTGTCTTAATAGGATTGAAGGCTGAACATAACCGGCAACTGAAAACTGGTTGCTGGAAACTGTTTGGTCGGCGTCAGCCGCGCTTGTGTCAAATTGGCATGTTCAGCGTGAGCCGATGATTAAGAAAATAAAATTTAAAAAAATAACAAAAAAATGGAGGTTGTTAATATGGTAAAAAAGTCTAAAGTTGATTTTGTTTTTGAATTGGAGCAAAACTCCAATTCGGGCAAAAGTGATTTTTCCCCGGCCCATCAATTATCAAAAAGCAAATTAAAGAAAAACACCAAAAATAAGCCTGTGTCCAAACCTAATCCTAACGTCATAAAAACAGGACACAGAACACCCAACACCGAACACCTTAAAATTAAAAATGGGCCCGAAGGGAATCGAACCCCCGGTCTCTACCGTGTGAAGGTAGCGTCTTACCATTCGACTACGGGCCCGCAGGGTGTATTGCTGGCTGGAAATTCTTTTAAACCGCGTGCATACTGCCCGGCAGGCGGAGAATAGAAATGTATATAAACACAATTTCACACATATATTACCCATGGGGGGCAAATCCGACAATGGAATACTTGTAATCAAACCTCCGCCCTCCCAGGGGAGGAAGAGCGCCAGGTTCACCCTTAGCGACCTGCCGACCCAGAGCGGGCCGGCAGCTGGGACGGCCGCGCAGAACCTGCGCCGGAAAATCCGCGGATGGAAGCTGCTCGGCGAATCCCTTTCCTCGAAAAGCGAAAGCCTCAACAAGCTGCTCTCCCTGCTCGGCCCGCCAATAAAGATCGACGGGCTGGGCGAAATAGGCGGAACCCAGTTCAAGGCGGCGAAGATAACCACCCTTTCAAGGCAATCCCCGGTCCTCCTGCTTACCAATGTGCCCCCCGACGACATAATCGAGGCATACGGCGGCACGCCGCCGCTGGACACTTCAAGGCGCGCAAGCTTCCGCTCCAACACCTCCCCACGGGAAACATATTACCTAGTTGCAGCATCTGAGGAAATATCCGAGGTGCTTTCCGCAGGCCCCGGCAAAGCCCCGGAGGAGGGGCATATGCCGGAAGTCCCAACAGCAATGGAAGCCCCCATGCAGCCCGCCGCCCCTGCGCTTGGGGGGGAGGCCGCCCTTCCGGAGCAGGAGGAAGAGCCTTCCAGGCCGCTTTTGGGGAAAGGCTCCTACATCCCCCCGAGGCCTACGCTTGCAGAGCTAATCGCGGACAAGATTGAAGATGAAGGCAGGGACCGCCCAAGCGTGCCCGGGGAAGACATTGATGAGGGCTGGGACAGGATAAGCGGCGAAATAAGCTCGCCTGAACTGGAAGCCGTTGCTTCAGAAGAACATGGGCCGCAGGAAGCACCTCCTGCCGCGGAGGAGCCCGCAGGAGCCACAACCCATGATGAAGCTGAGCCGGAGGCAAACGAACAAGAAGCTCTTTCTTCCGGAGAAGCCCCCGCAGAAGCGGAGGAGATTTCCGGAGGCCAGATCATAATCGGGGAGGAGCCGCCCGTGGAGGAAGCGCCCCCGGAAGCCACGGAAACCATTGAAGCAGCCGCCGGGCCCCAGACGCCGGAAGAACTGGGGGAAATGGTCATTGGCGGGGAGAGCCCGGTTGGCAGGGAACAGACCGGCTTCGACCTCTTTGGCTTCCTCAAGGAGCTGAAGAACGACAGGAGGATACGCAGCCACAGCAACCCGCAGCTTGCATATGCCCACTATGCCGGGAATGTAATGATAACGGTGTTCAACAACTCCGCGGCCCTCGAGGGGACGGAATCCGAAAAGGCGGAAACCGAAAGGAGGCTCAGGAGCCTCGGCGTTACCCGCGCATTCGTTTCAGACGAACCCGGCAACCGGTACATCCAGGTCCACACGGACATAGGCTCCCAGTACAGGCTTTATGAGGGAGTCCGCCAGGGCGAAAGCGTAATCTCTGCACTGGAATACGGAGAGCGCGAATACACGCTCGCGCGCGTCGCCTGACTCCGACGGCAAGCAATAAGAACCTTTTTTCCCATATAGTTCTACGCAATTCTCCGGTGGTGCACAATGAGGATAGGCATATCTGGCTTTGGAAGGATAGGGAGGATGGTGCTCAGGGCAGCCGCAAACAGGGGCCTGCTGGGCAAGGAGATTGAAATAGTGCAGATAAACAACCGCAGCGACCAGCATGTAAACGCGCACCTTTTCAAATATGATTCCGCGCAGGGCCGCTTTGATGGGACTGTGGAAGCAACCGACAACTCAATAATAGTCAATGGCTATGAAATCCCCTGGACACGGGAAACCGAGCCGGAGAGAATCCCTTGGGGCGAGCACAACGTTGACCTTGTGATAGAATCCACGGGCCGGTTCAGGAATGCGGAGGAAGCGGGCAAGCACCTCGCCGCAGGCGCGAAGCGCGTGGTGGTTTCCGCTCCGGCAAAGGAATGCGACACGATAGTCCCGGGGGTAAACATGGAAAGCGCAAACAGGGAGGCGAAAGTTTTCTCCCTTGCCTCGTGCACCACCAACTGCCTTGCTCCGGTCGCAAAGGTCCTGCTTGACGAATTTGGGATAGAAAAGGGCTTCATGACAACCGTGCACGCCTACACCAATGACCAGAACATACTTGACGGGTCTCACAAGGACTGGAGGCGCGCCCGCGCGGCCGCGGTCTCCATCATCCCCACCAGCACCGGGGCAGCGAAGGCAATCGGCTTTGTTGTGCCGGAGCTTAAGGGGAAAATGGACGGCATCGCAATCCGCGTCCCGGTCCCGGACGGCTCGGTAGTCGACCTTGCAGTTGAGCTCGGCAAAGAGGCAAGCAAGGATGAGATTAATGAGGCGCTGAAGAAGGCGGCCGAAGGGAAGATGAAGGGCATACTCCAGTATACGGAGGAGCCGCTCGTGTCCGTGGACATAGTGGGCAACCCGCATTCCGCGATAGTGGACTCTGCGCTCACCAGTTCCATGGGCAAATTCGCCAAGGTCTTTGCCTGGTACGACAATGAGTACGGCTACTCGAACAGGCTGCTGGACTTCGCGCTCTACATGAAGAGTTGGTAATGGAATGGAAGTGCCTGGGCACATCGCAATAGTCCCCGACGGAAACCGCAGATGGGGCCAGTACCATGGGGTAAGCAGGGAAGGCGCCTATGCAATCGGCATCCGCAAAATAGGCCATGCGGCGAAGTGGTGCAAGGATGCAGGCGTGAAGATGCTCACCATGTGGGGCTTCAGCACTGAGAATTTTGAGCGCGACGAAAGTGAAATAGAGGTGCTGTTTTCCCTGTTTGAGCAGAATCTCAGGGAAGCGCTGAGCAGGCGAGACGGCTCTGATGATTATGTGAAGAAGTACGACGCCCGCGTGCGCTTCCTTGGCAGGATACACCTGTTCCCGAAGAAAATACAGGACATGTTCCACAAGATAGAGGACCATACGAAAGGCCACGAAACCTATTCCCTAAACCTGCTGCTTGGGTACGGGGGGAGGGCGGAAATCGTGGATGCGGTCAATGGGCTCATAAAAGAGGGGAGGGGGGAAGTGAACGAGGAGGACATCTCCTCGCGCATGTATACTGCGGGCCTGCCGGACCCGGACCTTGTGATAAGGACTTCGGGGGAGCAGCGGCTCAGCGGCCTTATGCCCTGGCAGACGGTATACAGCGAGATTTATTTCTCCAAAAAGCTCTGGCCCGACTTCAGCAGGCTGGACTTCGAGGACGCGCTCTCCTTCTATTCCCACAGGAAAAGAAGGTTCGGAAAATGATTGTACTGAACAAGAGGAACGGCAAGCGGGTGGATGCGGAAGGCGCAATCGGCGTCTTGGAGAAGGTGCGGGGCCTGATGTTCCGCAGGAAGCCGGTTTCCCTGCTGTTTGATTTCTTCGAAGACGGCATGCACCCGATACATTCATTGTTCGTGTTCCACCCTTTCTGGGCGATTTACATAAACAGCAGCGGCACAGTAGTGGACAAGTTCCGCGTGGAGCCCTTTGGCCTGGCAAAGAGGAACAGGGTCCCGGCGCGCTATCTTCTTGAAACCCAGCACGGCGGATATTTTGACATCGGGGATGAGGTGAAGATTGATGTTAGGATGGAGGATTACTAGGGGCGGGGGCTACAGGATTAACCTCCCGCGGCTCAGCGAAGAGGAAGAGGCAGTGGTTGCGGAAGTGGAGGAGCGCTTCCGCAAGGCCGCGAGGAACCGCGACATAAGCTCAACCGAAGACGCGGCATTGCTCATACGGGAAACTATTTCTGATTATGCGGAAGCCTGCGGGATATTCCTTGACAAGGAGCAGCTTGACTACCTTGCAGAAGTATGCTATCTCCATATTTACGGGTTCGGCTTCATGGAAAAAATCCTCGAGGACCCGGAAGTCGAGGAAGTGAGCGTAATCGGCATAGGCAAGCCGGTTTATGTCTATTCGCGGGGAAAGGGCTGGGAAGCCGCAAATGCGGAATTCACCAGCGAGAAGGCCCTCATGGAAGTGGTCAACAAGATGGGCCAGAAGATAGGGCGGAGGATAACCCTGCAGAAGCCCAAGCTCAACGCAGTCCTCCCTGACGGCTCGCGCATCCATGCGACGCTTTTCCCCCTTTCGGAAGGTGAGCTAACCGTGCGCAAATTCAGGGAGGAGCCATATTCCCCTTCCGAGCTCATCTCCCTTGGCACCATCCCTCCAAAGGCAATGGCCGCGCTCTCCATGCTCATGCAGGCGGACATGTCCCTGGTCGTTTCCGGGAATACTGCGAGCGGAAAAACCACAACGCTCAACAGCCTGTTCTCGTTCGTCCCGATGAATGAGCGCATAATCATAACCGAAGAAACCCCCGAAATAAACGTGCCGCACCCGCAGCAGGTCCGCCTTGTTGCCAATGACGAGATGGGCGTGCCCCTGCGCGAGCTGGTCTACGATACGCTGAGAATGCGCCCCGACCGCCTGATAGTGGGCGAGGTGCGCAGCAGGGCGGAAGTGGAAACGCTGTTTGACGCGCTGCTCGGGGGGCAGGCACGCGGCTGCTACGCCACCTTCCATTCCCAGAGCTGCAGGGAAACCCTGCGCCGGTTCAAGTTCTACGGGATAAGCGAGCTGGACTTCAGGAGCATAGACGGCCTCCTTGTGCAGAGGCGCCTCCTCGGCTACGACCGCAGGAAGAGGAAGACAGTGGAGGTGCGCCGCATGGTGGAGCTTGCGCTTGGGGACCTTGAGAACCCGGTGATGGCTTTTGATTCCAGGAAGGGCAATTGGAGCAACGGCGGGCTTGGCAGGTTCCTTGACAGCGTTTCCTCCTCCCTCGGCCTCAGCGTGAAGGAAGCGAAGGAAGAGATGGCCTCAAGGGAAAAGTTCCTGAAGGGGAAGGGCAGTTTCGAGGAGTTCTTCGGCAGGTTCCAGCAGAAGTTCTACGGGTGTGAGATTGAAGATTAGGGAACTGGTTTCCGCGCTGCCGGAATGCCCGCTTGACACGGGCCTGATGCCCCATGCCGAGGAGATGGGCTTCAGCAGGAAGAAATACCTGACCTTCGCATTCATCGTTTCCGCATCTGCCCTCTTCCTAGGCATGCTGCTCGCCCCTCCAGGACTTTGCCTTCCTTCAGCATTGCTGTTTTTTGCCGCATCTGCCTATGCACTGCTAAAGCTGCCGGAAGTTGCCTACAGGAAGAAGATATCCGGGATGGAGGCGGAGCTTCCGCTTGCCCTGCGCACCCTTGGGATGTTCCTGGAATTCGGGGTCCCTTTCAAGACCGCGCTGGAGCATTCCGCGGAAGGCAGGGGCCCGCTTTCCGATGAGATGAAGAAGGCGGTGGCGGAAATCCGCCGCGGCGCAGGTGTCACGGCCGCATTTTCCTGCCTTGGCCGGCACCTTGGCTCAACAGACCTCAAGAGGGCGCTTACCCAGATTACTTCCAGCTACCAGCGCGGCGGCCGCGGAGCGGAAATACTTGCCGTTGCCGATGGCCTGCTCTCAGGCCAGAAGCACAGGATGAGGATGGGCGCCTCAAAGCAGGCGGTTTTCTCCCTGCTGTTCATAGTTATTACCGCGGTGGTTCCTGCATTCATGCTCCTGTTTGCCTCTTTAGGGGAATACTCGCCATTCCCGCAGCTTTCCGGCGGCTCGTTTGCATTGCTGTTCCTCGTGCTCCTCCCGCTCATCTCCGCGGCCCTCCTTGCAGCATCCTCATTTTTCCTGCCGCGCAGCATCCTCGGGGAGGGGGATTTCCCCTGGCGCAGCCTGCTGCTCGTGCTCGCAGCCGCCCTGCTCTTTGCAGCATTGCAGCTGCTCTCCCTTCCTTCGCTCCCCGTGCTCCTGCTGATCCTCATTGCATTCTCCGCATTTGCCTATCCACGGTACGAGAAAGAGCGCAGGAGGGAGCAGCTGGAGGAGCAGCTCCCCACTGCAGTATTCTCCGCGGCAGGGGAGGAAAGCAGAGGGCTCAGCGCAATATTCTCTTCAATGGCCGATGCAGAAGGCCCGCTCGGGGAAGAGGCGCAGGCCTCCCTCAAGCAAATCAAGGCGAAAGTGAAGCAGGAGAAAGTGCTCGAAGACTTCTGGTCCCGGAACAGCTCCCCCCTCCTGCACCGCTTCTGCACATTCTTGAACCATGCGCTCCATGCGGGCCACGGGATTTCCAAGCACCTTTCCCTCCTCGCAAATGACATGCTTTCCATCGCGGAGCTGCGGAAGGAGCGCGCACAGGTACTCTCAATGCAGAAGTATACCCTGGTATTCGGCGCACTAATAGTCCCGTTCATACTCGGCTCTTCCCTCTCGCTTTCCTCGAGGATAGCGGAGGCTTCCAGCGAACCTGCCCCGGCAGGCCTTTCCATGGTGATTCCGGCATACCTGGTATTCTATTCCCTGCTCGCCTCGGCATTCATTTCGCAGGCAGAAGGCAAGGCTTCCTCCCTCTATCTGTACTTTGTGCTACTCTCCCTGCTGAGCACAAGCGTTTTTTACGTTTTCTCGGGAATTAGCCCTGTGTAGGCAATGGACATCCTCTACGAAGCGGTGGCAGCCACGGCGCAGTTCTTTGATGACGCGGTGCTGCTCGTGCTCTTCATGTTCCTCTCCATTCTCGTGTTCGAGAAGAGATGGAGCAAGAGGAAAAAGATAATTCTTGCGCTTTGCGTAGCCGCGGTCCTTGCCTTCAGCGTAAAATTCATCGTAGGCATGCCACGCCCATGCACGGGTTCCGGGGGCCTCCTCGTTGCATGCCCAGGCACCCCGGCATTCCCCAGCGGACACGCGGCAGTCGCATTTACGCTGATGCTGGGCTTCATGGGGAAAAGGACATTCCCGCTCTTCTGGCTGTTTGCCATCTACATCGCATTCACCAGGATATTCTTGGGGCTGCACACGTTTGACGACATTGCCGGCGGCCTCGTAATTGCGCCAATAGCATACCATATAACCGACATTGTGTGGGGTGGGAAAAAATGAAGGAAGGCAGCAGGCAGGCAATACACATCCTCCTCGGGATATCCTTCCTGCTCGTGCTCAATTTCTATAGCAGGAAGGCGCTCGAAGTCGGGCTGTTCTCTGCCCTGCTCCTCGGGGCCCTTGCCACGAGCTTCATGATGCAGGGCTGGCGCATCCCGGTCCTCAGCTGGGTAGTGGAAAAGTACGAAAGGAAAGGGGTGCGCTTCCCAGGCTACGGCTCCGCATGGTACGCGGTCGGGGTGCTTATGGCCTCTCTCTTCCTGGCCGATGCGGCCCAGCTTTCCGCCACCATATGCCTTCTCGCATTCGGGGACGGGTTTTCAACACTGGTCGGAAGGAAAGGCAAGGCCCGCCTTCCGTACAACAAAAGCAAAACGGCTGGGGGCACGGCCGCGTTCTTCGCGTTCTCCCTCATCTCCTATGTTTTCATCGGCCCTGCCGCAATACCCTTGGCAGCGCTTGCCGCAATAGTGGAATCCCTCCCCATTCCCTTCGATGACAACCTCACCGTTCCCCTTGCCGCAATACTGTTTTTCGCCTTCCTCTGACCAGCGAAAAGTTAGTATTCCTTGCGGAAGCTAGTTGAAGCCATGAAGGCAGTTGTGCTCTATTGCAGCAAAGCCGGCCATACCAAGAAGGTTGCCCAGGCGATTGCAAAGGGCCTGAAGAAGCAGGGCAATGCAAGGGCCCTCAACGTGGAAAACGCAAAGATTGAATCGGTTGCCAATGCAGACGTGATAGGCTTCGGCTCCGGCATCTATTACGGCCAGCCGGCCAAGGAGCTGGTCACCTTCCTGAACAAGCTCCCCAGCATGACGGGCAGGCTCGCCTTTGTCTTTTCCACGAGCGGGACCGGGGGCAAGCTCATGTGGGGCCTTGCCGCAAAGCTCGAGGACAAGGGCTTCAAGGTGCTGGGCGAATTCGCCTGCAGGGCCTACGATGACTGGGGGCCGCTGAAGCTCATAGGCGGCATAAACAAGGGCCGCCCCAACAGCAAGGATTTGAAGAAAGCAGAGGAATTTGGGGAAACAGTCACGGTAAAAGAGTAGAAAAAGGCCGTTGCCAAAGGGGAGACTTGAACTCCCGACCTCCAGATTTCCCAAAATCATTGCCTTCCGGCTCATCACTCATAAGGCTTCACGAGTTTCTTATGAGTCTGGCGCTCTAACCAACTGAGCTACTTTGGCGTCGGGTATATTTCATGAGGGGAGCGTTTTTAATTGGTTTCCTCAGTAAATTAGCTTCGCTCAATCGGAGCGACAGGGCCCGTAGTCGAGTGGTTAAGACGCTACCTTGACAGCACCTTTTTTGGGCTGCCCAAAAAGCTGCACCAAAAAGGTCTCAAAATGGTAGAGATCGGGGGTTCGATTCCCTTCGGGCCCAACCTTTTTGACCGTCAGCTTAAAATTTCTTGCCCGTTAATCCCCATCGGTGACCAGCCGATGAACTATCCCGGCCACGTGCTAGTGGGGATAATTGCGGGGACACTCCTCGCCCTAATAGTCGCGGCAGACCCATTCATGTTTTTCACAATCGTTTTCATCTCTGCGTTTGCCGCTCTGGTGCCGGACATAGACCACGACAACAGCAAGATGAGGAAGTTCATGGACCTCGGCGTCCCTATATTCGGCTTCTTCTTCAGCTTTTCCGCGCTATGCACCGGCATAGACTGCGGAGTGACGAACTGGCATACCCTCCTCATCAATACCTTGGCAATTACCGGGCTATACGCAATCCTCATCACCTATGCGAAGCCGAGGCACAGGGGCATAACGCACACGGTGGCGTTCGCAATCCTGTTCGGCATAGCCCTCTGGCTCTTCGCGGAGCCGGTCTTCGCGCTTGCGGGCTTCGTCGGCTATGCCTCCCACTTGGTAGCGGACAAGCACATAAAAATCGTCTGATGTAACCATGGTTACATAACTACTTCATGATGAACGACAGCAGTTCATAAGCCTTGGCCGTGTCGGCTTCCTTCACGACGAGCAGCGTATCCGTGTAGCAGGATATGAATTCCACAACATTTATCCCTTCGGAAGACAATAGGGAAAGGACGGATGCTATTACTCCGGGCGTTTCCTCTATCTCCTCGCCGCTGTGGATTGTAATCAGGTTCAGTGTTTCCTCTACCTTCTCTACGCCTTTTGCCTTCTTTGTTTTCGCAAGTTCGCTTTCGGAAATGATATACGTATAGTGGCCCTCGCTTTTTGCGTAGGAAATAGGCTTCAGGGAAGGCAGGGCAGAGTAGGAAATTACAACTGCAACCTTGTTCTGCACGGTAACCGAGCTCCCGCGTAGCACCCGGAACGTCTTTTCCTCTAGGTCGCCCTCCTTTTCGGCCAGCTTTTGGGAAATCCTCTGCAGTGAGGCCTTTACCGCCCCAACGCTCTCCTCCGAACCAAATGCGTCGATTGAAATCTTCCGGGCAAGGGCACTATAGTTCACAATCCGCTCCCTTAGGAATTCCTTCAGGAACGGCCTTCTTTTGACATAGAGCCAGACGAGGCTGCTGATTTCGCCCTTTGCCATGCCTGCCATTCCCCAAACAATTCTTTTAAACGGACTGCAGGCTCCTGCATATCCCCACAAGGTACTGCTCGCATTTCTCTATGGAAGAGAGGGAAACCCATTCGTTGGGCGAGTGCAGGTTTCCTCCGACAGGCCCGATGTTCACGGCCGGCACCTCCAGCATTGCCATGTAATTCATGTCAAAGACCACCTTTGATTCGGCCACCGGCAGCCCCAGGCCTGAGCACACCTTGTGCAGCTTTGAGCCCTTTTCGAGCATTATGGGGGGAGCATATGGAGTTTTACGTTTCGTCTCCTTTATGGCAAACTGCCCTTTCAGGGGAGAAAGCATTTTCTCCAGCTTCCGGAGGCATTCTCCCTTGCCGTCATATCCGAGGCGGCTGATCTGCACCTTTCCCTTAGAGGGGGATTCCATGTAGTCCGAATGCATCAAGAACGAGCTGACGATCCACTTCCCATCTGCCTTCGCAATTGCCTCGCATACCCTCTGAATGTTTCCTTTGTATTCGACCGGATGGGACGCCGCAAACCCAATATCAATGTCAAAGCTTGCGCGCCCCGGGCTCTTGGTTATGCAGGCAATTTCCCCCGCCCCCGATATCGATGACGGCTCTGAGAATATTGCCGCCTCAACCCCTGCGAAGAACCCGCTGCCCATGGCATCAACCATCCCGGCGGAGATCCCTTCTTCATCCCCCAGCATGGCAAACTTCGCCTCCTGCCCGCCGTCAAGCAGGCAGAGGAATGCGTTCAGCTGAGCGAGCAGGCCGCCTTTCATGTCCGCGCTCCCCAGCCCATATGCCTTGTCTCCAGCGATATGGAGCTTCAGAGGATCGGTTTCCCATCCGTTCGTTATCCCATAAGTGTCCCCATGCGAAACAAACGCGATTTTCCCCTTGCCCCCCGCCAATAGGCTATAGTGCCCGCCTTTTGATTTTATTATCTCTGTCTTCACACCGTGCCCGGCTAGGAAGTCTGCCACGAGCCCGCACATCCCCCCTTCGCTTTCATATGAGGGGATGGCCACAAGAGACTCAAGGTTCATCCCATCACCTTCTTCAGGTCATACACTGCCAGGAAGCCATGGCCCAGGCTTTCCCAGTCGTCGCCTTCCGCCATGGCATACGGTATCGGGGAAACGGCCTTCGCGCCATTGTTCTGGTGGAACCGTACCCCGTAATCCACGCTCAGCCCGTCGCCGCGGGCCTGCTGGAGATATTCCACTAGGTGAGGGAGCGCTTCTTCCCCGCTTCCGAACAGTTTGTGCAGTTGCGGCATGCGGCCATATCCAATCACGTAGTTTATCCCTTCCGAATGCATATGCTCGACCAAGCCACCAATTATCTTGTTAACTAGCCCGTTGCCGCGCAGGCCGGGGTCAACGCTGACGCCTACCAACCAGCCTATCTTCCCGTCTGGCTTGTGGAAATCCAGATTGCCGTCTGCAGTGGCTTCGTACCAGTCCCTGGGGAAGCCCATCCCGGCAATCTCCGCCCAATCCATTATTCCTTTTTGCGCGAACAGCCCCAGAACCTGCCACACCTGCGCCTCGCTTACCAGGTCAACCTTCTGCGCGGTTATCATTCCCACTATCTCCGGCTCAGGCGGCATTTCCCCATCTGCCAAGACCACGGGCTGCGGCAGCCGCTTCAGGAGGTACAGGCATCCCTTCTCTATGCGCTTCCTGAACTTCTCCGCGTCCGCCTGCATAGCGCCATTGCTGGATTTTGGCGGAGGCCATGCCTTGTGCTCCAGCTTGACAATCTGGCTGAGCTCTCCTATCTTTGCCGGCTCCAGCTTGAAGCCTGCCAGCCCCTTGCGGATTTTCTCCTTATGCTGCACGGCTTTGGCTGCCGCACTCTGGGTTGCCATAATCTTACAGAATGGGCGGGAAAAGAGATTTTTATATTGCGCAACATTTGTATCAAAAAGTATCATTATAGTATCAAATGATACAATAAGCAGAACCCGACCCCCCTGTGTAACCATGGTTACATAGCACCATTTAATAAGCCTCGCCATCAATATAGCTACCTAATTGTCAGTGGTTCAAATGAAGGATAAAGAACGGGTGCTAGTGATCGGTTCGGGCCCAATCGTGATCGGGCAGTCAGCTGAAACCGGCAGATAGCCGGCGGCAATTCGACTACTCCGGCACGCAGGCCTGCCGCGCCCTCCGCGAAGAAGGCATGGAGGTAGTGCTTGTAAACTCCAACCCAGCAACCATCCAGACCGACCTGGAAACCGCAGACATCGTTTACATTGAGCCACTCAACCTCCCCACCCTGAAGAAAATAATAGAAAAGGAAAAGCCAGAGTACCTTCTCGCCACGGTCGGAGGCCAGACCGCCCTCAACCTCGCAATAGAATTGGACAGGCGCGGCGTGCTGGATGACAACAACGTAAAGCTGATCGGCACCGGCCTGAAAACAATACAGACCGCGGAAAGCCGAGAAGAGTTCAACGCACTCATGGAAGAAATCGGAATCCCCATACTCCCCGGCCTCTGCGCAAAAACCAAGGAAGAAGCACTGGAATTTGCGGAAAAAATCAGCTACCCCGTAGTCGCCCGGCCCGCATTCACCCTCGGCGGAACCGGCGGCGGCTTCGCCCACTCAAAGGAGGAGCTCGTCCCCATCCTGGAGCGCGGCTTCACCCTCAGCAAGACGAAAGAGGTCCTCATAGAGAAAAGCGTGGCCGGCTGGGGCGAATTCGAATATGAGGTCCTCCGCGACTCTGCCGGCAACTGCATAATCATCTGCAACATGGAGAATTTCGACCCCATGGGGGTACACACGGGCGAAAGCATCGTAGTCGCCCCTGCCCAGACCCTCAGCGACAAGGACCACCAGATGCTCAGGGACGCTGCGATAAAGATAGTCCGCGCCTTGGGAGTGGTCGGCTCCTGCAATGTGCAATTTGCATTCAACCAGGAAAAAGGCAATTTCACTGTGATAGAAGTAAACCCGCGCCTCTCCCGCTCATCCGCCCTTGCCTCCAAGGCGACTGGCTACCCCATCGCCCGCGTTGCGGCCAAAATCGCCCTTGGCCAGACCCTAGACCAGATAAAGAACCCCATAACACATACAACTGCAGCATTCGAGCCCGCGCTGGACTATGTAGTGACAAAAATCCCCCGCTGGCCCTTCGAAAAATTCAAGGGCTCTGACCGCACGCTGGGTACTCAGATGAAGAGCACGGGCGAAGCGATGGCGATAGGCCGCACCTTTGAGGAATCCCTGCTGAAGGCCATCCGCGGCCTGGACATAAAGGAGCCGAAAATAGAAAACACGGAGGAACACCTCTCCCCCGCAACCGACTGCCGCGTATTTGCCCTCCTGCAGGCATTCCGGGACGGCGCCACCGTTGAGGAATTGAATTCAAAGACCCGCGTCAACACATGGTTCCTGGAAAAGCTGAAGAACATCATTGCCATGGAAAAAGAGCTTGCGACCAAAGGCCTTGCCCCGGAAACCGTGCGCAATGCCAAGCGCCTTGGATTTTCCGACCCCCGCATAGGCAAGCTCACAGGGAAAACCGGATTGGAAGTGCGCTCCTTCCGCAAGGAGAACAAAATCCTCCCGACTTACAAGATAGTGGACAGCTGCGCAGGCGAGTTCGAAGCAGTAACCCCCTATTTCTATTCTACCTATGAAGACGAAAACGAGGCAGCCCCGAAGCAAGGCAGGAAAGTAATCATAGTCGGCTCAGGCCCAATCCGCATCGGCCAGGGAATCGAATTCGACTATTGCTGCTCCCAGGCATCCATCACCCTCAGGCGCATGGGCTTGAAGCCCATCATGATAAACAACAACCCCGAAACCGTAAGCACCGATTTCGACTCAAGCGACCGCCTCTATTTCGAGGCCCTTACTTTCGAGGACGTAATGAACATAATAGACAATGAGCAGCCCGAAGGCATAATCGTCCAGCTCGGCGGCCAGACCAGCATCAAGATCGCGGAAGCACTCTCAAAAGCAGGCGCCAAAATCCTCGGCACCGGCCTCGAAGGCATAGACCTTGCAGAGGACCGCGAGCGCTTCCGCCAGGTCTGCGACAAACTTGGGATAAGGCAGCCGCACAATGCAACCGCCACAACGCGCGAAGCTGCACTCAAAGCCGCAAAAGAGCTTGGCTACCCGGTGCTTGTCCGCCCCAGCTACGTGATTGCCGGCCGCGGCATGGGCATAATCTTCTCCGAAGACGAGATGAAGAAATTCATAGACGAAAGCATAGGCGTGAGCGAAAGCAAGCCCGTCCTCATCGACAAGTACCTTGACAATGCGTTCGAATGCGAAGTGGACGCAGTATCCGATTCGCAGAATACCCTGGTTGGCGAAATAATGGAGCACGTTGAATTTGCGGGCGTGCATTCCGGGGATGCAAACATCTCCGTCCCGGCCCTCAACCTTTCCGGAAGGATGCTCAAGAAAATATGCGAAACAACCGAGGCCCTTGCAAAGGAGCTCGGGATAAAGGGCTTCCTCAACGTGCAGTATGCGGTAAAAGGCGGGGAGCTCTACATCATAGAGGCAAACCCCCGCGCAAGCCGCACTGTCCCGTTCCTCAGCAAGGCGACCGGCATACCTCTCGTTGAAATAGGCGTAAAGGCGATGCTTGGCGAAAAAGTAGAGCCAATTGAAAAGGAAATCGCCCACTTTGCGGTAAAAGGCGTGGTTTTCCCATTCCTCAAAATCCCCGGCTCAGACATTGCGCTTGGCCCGGAGATGAAGAGCACCGGGGAGACAATGGGCCTCAGCCCCAATTTCGAAGGCGCCTACCTCAAAGCCCTGCAGGCCGGAGGAGTGTTCCTCCCCAGCCGCGGCGCAGTCCTCTTCTCGCTAAGGAAAGAAGACCGCGACGAAGGCACGGAAATCGCAAAGAAGCTTTCCAGAATGGGCTTCGAAATGTATGCTACCCCTGGCACCGGGGTTTCCCTTGCCCGCGCAGCCAGCGTTGGCATAGTGAAGAAAATAGGGGAGGAATGCGAGGAAGGCGAGCAGGACGTGCTCCAGCTGATTGCCAGCGGAAAAGTGCAGTTGGTAATCAACACGCCCACAAAAAGCGGCAGCTCCCTTACCGATGGGTTCCGCATAAGGCGTAAGAGCGTAGAGAAGAGCATTCCATGCATTACAAACATCCGCACGGCATTCGAGTTCGTGAATGCTCTTGAAAATCTCGGCAGCGGGGAGCTCGGCGTGAAGCGCCTGCAGGATTACGGTGGTAAGGATGGATAAGAAAGCGCTGCTAACGCTCTCCGACGGAAGCAGATACGAGGGGAAAGGCTTCGGCGCCTGCACCTCCAAGACCGGGGAGCTGGTGTTCAACACCTCCATGCAGGGCTACCAGGAGGCCCTCACAGACCCGAGCTACGCAGGCCAGATGCTCACGATGTCCTATCCCCTCATCGGCAATTACGGGATAAACGACGAAGATTTCGAAAGCAGCAGGGCCTGGGTGGAAGGATTCGTGGTCCGAGAGGCAAGCAAACACTGTTTCCACCGCAACGCAGCCAAGTCCCTCGACAAATTCCTTTCGGAGCAGGGAGTCCCCGGCATCTCCGGAATAGACACCCGCGAACTGGTAAAAAGGATAAGGAACCACGGGGTAGTCCCGTCCTCCCTCACCGTATGCGAGGGCGAATGCGCAGAAGCCCCGGATTTTTCCTTTGACTACTCCTCAATCAATTTCGTGGAAAAGGTCTCCTGCAAAAAGCCCGAGGAATATCCGGTTGAAGGCGCAAAGAAAAAAGTCGCCCTGCTCGATCTCGGGGTGAAAAGGAACATCATCCGCGAGCTAAATGCCCGCAAAGTGAGCGTAATCACGGTCCCGTGGAATTCAACCGAAGAGCAAATCCGCTCCTGCGGGCCGGACGGGATCCTTCTCTCAAACGGCCCGGGCGACCCCGCCCTGCTCACGGGCACCCATTCCCTCATCCGCTCCCTCTCCGACCTTCCCATATTCGGCATCTGCCTCGGCCACCAATGCCTTGCTCACGCATTCGGCGGCAATACGAAAAAGCTGAAGTTCGGCCATCGCGGATCCAACCACCCGGTCTATGACAAGGAAAGAAAAAAAGTGCTCATCACAACGCAGAATCACGGCTTCGCGGTTGACAGGATGCCGGAGGACTTCGCCCTCACGCAGATTGAGCTCAACGACAAGACGGTGGAGGGCATGCGCCACAAGTCCAAGCCCATTTTCTCGGTGCAGTACCATCCCGAGGCCTCTCCCGGGCCGCACGATGCCGCCTCCCTTTTTGACGAATTTAAAAACCTTCTCTGAGAAAGGGAATCAAATGAAGAGATGCAGGTTTGCTGAGCGGGCCTTTTTGTCCTACCGCTTTTGTCCCAGGTATTCTAAGGGCAAAAGCAGCAGCGCAAAACCCTGAGCTTGACTCGGGTGGCTTGTGTTGATGATAACCTGGAGCTCTGATTACCCTAGTGATTAGTGCTCAACTATCGCGCTTCTGGGTTTGGCCATTCCCAAAGAAAATTTTTACGAATTCGGTACCTTTATCTGTGAGTGTTATATTCCGATTTTTTGGTTTTTCATCTTCTCTAATTGCTTTCCATTCGGTTTTAAGTGCTCTGAAAATATTGTTTTCGCAGACGTGTAAAGCTCCAGATTGGATAGCACCATTTTGTTTGGTACTCTTTTCTGGCTCAAGGTCGCTTTTTTTGACGATAATCCTCTTTGAGTTGAGCTTGAAACCTTCCAGACAATCCGCCCCGATTAGTTCCTTCACCAATTCTTTCTTTTTCATTTTTCCTCCTTGCTTTTGGCTTATCGCTGAAAGAGCGTGAAGCATGGCAGGCGTAGGTTTACTTATTTTCATTATCGGCAATTTGATGGTATCCTTCATTCCCTTTGTTTCGCTAAAGTACTGATTAGATTTTCTACTGGATTTTCCTTCCTCTAATACCTCATATGTTTCAGGTTCTACATAGAATGGTGTTGCTTTTTTCCCAAAAAGCATGACGCCTAACATACCAGCTATTGCATCTATTTTACTTCCAGCAGAAAGATTTACCAATATCTCATTCCCTTCCTCGTCCTCAAGTATCTGTTTCATAAGGTTAACTCTATCAAAGAGTTCGTGTTTGGCTCTTCTATCTATAACCTGAGTTTCAGGTTCTAATTCTTCTTTGATTATTTTTGCGTTATGCTTCGCATTTTTGTGTTCCTTCCCTTTCCTCCGTATACATTCCTCATATCTACACACCCCTTTTGTGTAGGCGGGCTCTGGGAGTGCAAGCTCCCATGAGCCATCCATACTGCATTACTGCATTAATGTAATGTACCTAAACATTTAAATACCTTTGTGTAGAGAATACAGTAATGCATTAAAAGGTAACGCATATGACTGTTGTAAAACTGCAAAAAAGGCCTTCTGGGAAGTACTACTCCCTAGTGCTTACGCTGCCCAAGGGTTTCGAGCAGAAACTGAAGGAGAAGCTTGGGGAAGTGCCATACGGCTTCGACATTGAGCTGGATAAGAAGGGCAAGCTTAATGGTGAGCCGGTCCTGCTCAAGAAAGCCAGTGGAAAGGAGGCTTGACTTTATTTAAAAAGGGCGAAAAAGATGAAGAAGCGCATGGTCAATAAGATATTCAACACGGACTGCCTTCCCTTCATGAGGAAGGACGTTCCCGACGAATCAATAGACCTAATCATTACGGACCCTCCATTCAACATAGGGAAGAAATACGCATCAGAATTCAAAGACAACAAGAAGCGTGAAGAATACCTTGCATGGTGCAAGGAATGGCTTACGGAGTGCATCCGCATACTCAAGCCGACCGGTAGTCTTTATCTCTTCAATTACCCTGAGAATAACGCTTATCTCCTGCCTTTCCTGAGCGAAAAATTGGTTTTCAAGAGGTGGATGACCTGGCATTATCCCACAAATACGGGCATGTCCCCAACTAACTTCACCCGCTCACAACACAGCATTCTCTTCTATACGAAAAACGGCAGTGCCGTCTGGAACAAAAACGATATCGCAGAGCCATACCGCAATCCTACGGACAAGAGAATAAAGGAAAGGATGAGGAATGGGAGCAAGGGAAAAACCCCTTATGATGTTTTCCAATTCAACATAGTGAAGAATGTTTCAAAGGAGAAGACAGAGCATGTATGCCAATTGCCCGTAGAGCTCATTAAACTCCTGGTTAAGGCTTCCAGCAAGCCCAAGGATTTGGTCTTCGACCCCTTCATGGGCTCTGGCACTACTGCAGTTGCGGCCAAGCAGCTGGGGCGAAACTACCTAGGTTGTGAACTTAGCGCAAGATACTGCCATGTAATCGAAAAACGGCTACAGGACGTCAAATTCGGAGAAGACCTCCAGAAAGTGCAGGAGAACGGCATCGCATCCTTCTTGTCCTAGGGCACGATTCTCCCTACCTCGTGTGGAGTAAATCCGTGGTGCTTTACAAGCAGCAAGGAAGCATAGAATTTTCCCCGTCCAGCCCCTTTTGTAGTGCTGCCTCCCTTAGTTTCATTTTTATACGGTGTGGGGCAGCCTGGGATGTCCTTGCTGCTGTACCTGTAGTTAAGGTCTTCCTGTATCCACATCCATTTTAGCATCATCAGGAAGAGCGTTGGGTCTATCCCTGGCAATTTCGAGACCTTATTGTAATCAATTTTATTGTGCTTGTAAACATTCTCAATCAGTTTCCAGAACCTCTTGCTTTCTATCTTGTTCTCGCAGAAATCCGCCAGCATGTCCCGCCATTGGAACTTTGGCTTATCCACGTGCCTGCCTTTATAATACGCAGCCACCATGAAATCGTAAAGGTTGGCCCAGGGAATTGAACCCTTTCGGAGTGTCTTTCCCTTGGGGAACCTCCGCCTGACCTTTTTTCCAGGGTATTTTATCCGAATCTGTATCTTCTTTGAGGGGTCTTCTTCTACTATGAACTCCTGAGAAAGAGTAGGCTTCTCTTTGTATGGGTCCAAGGCCTGCGTAATCTCGGTCAAGACCTTGTCCCAGTCCTTGATCTTAATGCTCTTTGCCATGGACTTTCTTCTGGTCAGGAGTTTTAAAATAGCACCCATCACTTCTGTCTCGAGAACCTGGAGCTCTGAACCCCATCCTTTTCTTTTAGGAAAAGAAAAGGCTAGGCGCATCCAAAAGAAAAGATTTGCCAATAAAAAAACAGGAAACTAAAAAAAGGAATTCTAGCCCTCAATGTCCTCTTCATGGGTTGCCGGCACTGAGCCCCTGCCCACTCCGAAGCCAAGCGCGAATAGCACAATTGCGCCAATCAGGAGGAGCAGCCAGTCCCACTGGCCCTGCCCAGGCTCTTCCACAGGCACAGCAGCCGCATTCTTCTGCATCTCCTGCTCTATGAGCGGCCCACACTGCTCTTCAAGAGGCACGGGCTCGGGCGCAAGGGGTTCAGGCCCCACAACAATTTCAGGAACTTCCTCGCAAAGGTAAAGGTCCCTGTTGCAGGTTTCGCCCTCCTCGCACTGCGTATCAGAGGCGCATTTGCCCTCATCAAGCTGGCAAAGGTTCCCGCTGCATTCTTCCCAGAGGCTGCAATCCCCGGCAGTGTCGCAGTAGTCCGGCGCATTCTCGCAGCGGTATCCGCTGCCGCAAACCTCATAGGATTCGCAGTCAGAGTCATCCGCACAGCGGCCGTCGCCCATTTCGCAGCTGTTGTCTTCGCACGTTTCCCACGGCTCGCAGTCAAGCGCGGTTCCGCACCAGCCTTCTATGCCAATGCATTCGCCGCCATCGCATTCCTCTCCGTCTTCGCAGTCGCTGTCATCGTTGCAGTAGCCTTCGGCAGGCACGCAGACGTGAACGCCCCCGATGTAGTCGCATTCCTCGTTTTCTTCGCACTCGTCATCGCTCCTGCACTCATCTTCGACTATTCCGCCGTCATCGTCGTCATCATCGCCGCCACCGCCGCTTCCGTCGCTTATGCAGGTATATGAGAAATCATCATCGCTGCCGGTATAGCAGTATTCGTTCCCTCTGCAGTCGGAGTCGTCCATGCATTCAATCCAGCACGTTGGCGCCGGGTCGTAAATGCACGGCGCATATGCCGGGGAGAGCAAAAGCAGCAATCCCAGCACTATCATGCCTATTCTGGACAAAAGTTCACTATTCATGGTAACATTAACGTAAGGAAACTAATTTAAATACATGTGTTGGCAGAAATAGACACAATTTAGCGATCCCTGCGTTGCAACACATACTCCCCCCCTTCCACACGTATTGCTTTCCCGGAAACAATCGCCTCGGCCACCTTCCACCTTGCGGAGTCCAGAAGCCTGCTGAAGGTGGGCTGCGAAACCCCCATCCTATCTGCCGCCTCAACCTGCGGCAGCCCCTCCTTGTCCGCGAGCCGCAGCGCCTCGTACTCGTCCACCTGCAGCGCTACCTCCTCAAGCTCGCGCACCGGCACCCCTGCCGGCTTGAAATAGGTAAATGGGGGGTTCCCGCGGACTCTCCTGCATCTGTAAGGCCTGGGCATGGCTCACTTTAGTTCCTTAAGCCTTTTCTGTATTTCCTTCAGCTCGGACCCCAGCTCCTTTGCCAGCCCCTCCAGGTATTCCTTCTCGCTCGCCGGCTCAGCCGCATAGCGGGGCGGGGCATCCCAGGCGCCCCACCGGCCCCTGCCCCGTCCTCCGTAACCGAATCCGTAGCCCCTTCCGCGGCCCCTGCCGCACGGGCCCATTCCCCATCCTGTCATTGGCCCCCTTCCGCTGGGCCCCGTTCCGTCTCCGCCTGGCATGTTATCCACCAATAATGAATACTTATTCATAAATAATTAAAAAGGGCATGCACAGCAAAGCTCTTATACAATCACCCTGAGGAATGCAATATGCTGCGTTGCCGCGTATGCGGGAGGCCCGGGTTTGACATTTGCCCCGACTGCCAGTTCAAGGAAATGAACCAGCAATGCTGGCGCTGCAGGATGTACATACCGCTTGCGGAGATGCAGCAGTGGCGGGGGCAGTGGATATGCCCAAACTGCCGCATGGAGCTCAGGGAGGAAGAGGAGCGCTCCCACACGAAGGAAACCGGGGAGAGGCTGGGGCAGTGCGAGCGCTGCGGCAGGAGGGCGGGGATACTGTACAGGTGGAAGGGCCGCCTGCTCTGCGAAATCTGCCTGGATAAAGATGAGGACTATGCGGGCGGGCGGCCATCTGCCGGGGGCATTCGCATCAGGCCTCTGCAGAAGAAGCGGCACAAGGGCCTTCTCCGGCGCATATTCGAGTTCATATTCGGCAGGAATGAAAAAGAGGAAACGGAAATAGTTGAAGTTGCCCCCAGGAAAAAGGAAGGGAAAAAGGGCGCCCCGCCCGAAAAGAAAACTGACTGGTCAAGGTTCAAGTCATTTACGGAAGAGGCAGCAGAGGAATAGTCACATCCTTTCCAGCACGCCATCTTTCTGCGAGATGAATTCCCTTATCTTCCCCTTCTTGTCCGAGAGCACGAGCTCCATGTCGCCGTGCCCAACGCGCAGGGTGATTATGAGCGGCTTCTTCAGGAAAACGCTCACGACGTAAGCCCCGTCCTCTGTGTCCTTTGCGTATTTTATTCCGCATTCGCTGAAGTTCTCTTTCGAGATTATCACGCTCCCGACTTCGCAGTCCGGGGCTTTCTCCTCAAAAACAGACCACGCCTTCGTCATTATCAGGTACGCGCTTTCCTGCGCAGTCCCCAGCGCCTCCCGCGTCTTCACAGGAATCAGGCCAAGCGCGTCTTCGGTCAGTTCCGGGGTTTTCCGCTTCCTGCCACCCTTCTTCTTCGCGCACATGCGCTCACCCGAGAACGTATCTCCTCTTGTTCACGGTGACGGATACGGTTGCGCCCTCAACCCTGAAGATGTAAGCATTCCCGTCGCTCTTTATCCCCACGGAAGATGCCGAAAGCGCAGCAACCTCGCGCTTGTCTCCGATGAGCGGAACATCCTCCCCGCGGGCGGCGAGCATCTCGAGGAAAAAGTTGGCGTCCTTCACTATCTTCTTCATGTAGATTTGCGCCTTTGCCTCTTCCGTCTTTACAGGAACAGGTATCCTAACCTTCGGCTTGGCAATCGCTTTCGGTTCCTTGGCCATGCTTACCCTTTCTCATCCGGCTTTTTTATTCGTTTCTGAAAGCGAACTCCCCCGCGCCTTCCCTCACTACCCTCTTTTCCACGAGGTCCACCACGGTTGAAGGCGCCTGGCAATGGGTGGCCCCCCCATCGATGGCGAGGTCTGCGGCTGCAACCAGCTCTGCAGGCACGTCCCCGAAGCTTGCCGGGGGTTTCCCCCCGCTCAGGTTTGCGCTTGTCCCCAGCAGCGGCACCCCAGCCGCACCCACCACTTTCCTTATGAAATGGTGCAGCGGCACGCGCACCCCTATTTTCCCGTTGTGCGAAAACGGGACCGGCTTTTTCTCCTCCAGCAGGAACGTATACGGCCCGGGCAGGTTCGCGAGCAGTATCTCCTCAAGCCCCTCGGTTTTGCAGTATTCCGAAACCATGCCCATGTTCCCCATGATGGCCGAAAAGGGCTTGCCCCCCTCCCGCCCCTTGAGCTCCCTTACCCTGCCGATTACTTTTTCATCGAGCGCGTTCCCCCCAATCCCGTAAAGCGTCTCCGTAGGGTACACCATGATGCCGCCCCCTTTCAGCACCTCCCGCGCCTTTGCCAGCGCCATGGTATAATCCTCCTCGAGAACAATCTTCATGCGTACTTCCCTCAGCGCCACAATATAAACGTTTTTAAATCCCTCTGCCCCTAATAATAACGTCAGCGGCCATAGGAGGAGGGCCACACCCGAACCCATCTCGAACTCGGAAGTTAAGACTCCTCACGGTTTTGCCTGTACTGTCCTTCGGACGGGAAAGCGGACTGCTGCTGGCACCAATATTCCTCTATTTTACCGCCCTCGCTTTCTTCCAGTACATGTACTGCATCGGCATGGTGAACGTGCTCACCAGTGCGCTCATTCCTGCGAGGAGCACCAATACCACAGCTATCCCCGCAACCGCCGCAACCGCAACCGCGGCCGTTCCCATGGCCGCAACGGGCGCCAGCGCAATGGCGAGCGCAATGACCGCGGCCACGATGGCGATTATCCCAACTACCGCGGCAACAAAGCCGATGATTCCCGCCACTATATCGAACACTATTGTCGGCACAAGCGTCTTCTTCACGATTTCGATGGATTCCCCGAAGCTCCTCACCACCCCCCTGCGCGCGATGACAAGTTCCCAGAGAGCAAATTGCACCAGCACGCCGATCACTATGCCCGCAACGCTGGTATAGGCCCTTATGCTGCCCTCACCCAGGTTCAGTGCAAGGTACGCCATGAAGTCGTACCCCTCTCCCATGAAGCCCCCAAGCAGGAGCGCGGCAAGGACAATCGCAGGAATCCATACGAAAACCACGTTGATGGCGAACAGCAGCAGGATATACCCCAGCACAGGCCAGAGGTTTTTCCTGAAATTCCCAAGTATCCCCGCCTTCTTCTTGGAAACCCACCCATCCGTAAGGTTGTTCGCGGTTGATTCCGCCGCCTGCACCAGCAGGTACATTATGAAATATGCTATTATGAGGATTGCAATGCTGGCCGCCGCGCTCTGCCAGAGAAGCGCCTGGTCCTGCAGCAGGGCCTCCCCGCCCGAGGCAAGCACCGTTGCCGCGATTATCCCGAGTGCGACAGCCGCCACAATGGCGAAGAGCGCCATTGCGAACAGGTGCACCCTGAACATGTCCGTGAAGAACCCCTTGAAGTTTTTCCTGGAGAATCCCAGCCCTTTCTTTATCGCTTCGGTTGCAATGCTGATCTCGGCCATGGTGGGATTTATAATCCCTTTATTTAAAAAGTGTATTCCGCGCAGGGGTCGCCAAGTGGTCAAAGGCGCCAGGTTCAGGGCCTGGTCACTTAGTGTGTTCGGGGGTTCGAATCCCCTCCCCTGCATGCCCGCTTTGTCATAGCCAAACTTAGGGCAATCAGTCAGTCGCGCCTGCTGGCGCTCCAACCCGACAACCGAGTTGTCGGTCGCTTCGGCTCCAACTCAGTCACTTCGTTCCAACGCACCAGCAAGCTGGTGCTCGCCAGCAAAGCTGGCGAAAGCAGGCGCGCCCAACAGCTTTGCTGTTGGGTTGGAGCCGCGAAGGACAGCGAAGCTGTCCTGTTGGAGCGGAACGACTAAAGCGGCGACTGAAAACCCTGAGGAATACTTCGTCTTTTTGGAAAATTATGCGAATCCTTTATATCAATGATGCAGATATGGGGGCGTGCTTGAGCTGCTCGTAAAAGTGGTTGCCCTTGGCATTGCTTCCGCCATGTCCCCGGTAATCCTCGGCATAACCCTCACTCTCCTTGCGAGGCAGGGTGCCGGTTCTCAGGCATTTGCGCTCCTTGCGGGCGGAGCAGTTGCCGCAATCCTGCTCGCAGCCGCCGGCCATTTGGTCGCAACCGGCTCACTGCACGGCACCCCCGGCGAGACCGCCTCCGCCGACCTGGCGATTGGGGTGCTGATGCTTGCCTTCGGGCTGAAGAGCGTCCTCGCAAAGGATTCCGATGGCAAGCGCAGCGTGAAATCCGGAGGCGCATCCCCCCTGAAATGGCTGTTCATCGGCTTCGTGCTGAACATCGCAAACACCGACGCGGTGCTGCTCAATTTCACTGCGGCAAAAACAATTTTCCAGAACGCGGCAAGCCCCGCTTACCAGCTTGCCCTCCTGCTGGTCGCAGACCTTTTCTATTTGCTCCCCTGCCTCCTTCCAATTGCAGTATGCCTGCTCAGGCCCAAGGCCGCGAAGAAGACCCTTGAGCCGGTCGCAGGCTGGATGGAAAGGCACGGGAACTTCGTTACCGGAGCAATTTTCCTAATATTCGGCGTATACCTGCTTTCGAAAGGCCTCGGCTATCCAATATAATCAGTCTTTGCACTCCCACCACGGGCGGTTCCTCTTTGCGCCGCGGAACTGGTAAAGCACGCACCTGTCCAGCTTCCCGCCTTTTTTGCGCTTCAGCTTTTCGTACAGCTTCTCCGGGCTTGCGCGCTTAAGCTGCGCAGGCGTCCTTATCCCAATAGAATACAATCCCCTCGCAGCCACAGGCCCGATGTTTTTGGCCATCTGCAGCTCCTTCAGCGCATCCTTCTTCCCCACCTAATACTCCTCCTTGCCCCGCAGCAGCGGATAGCCCACCACTGCAAGCACCATCCCCGCGCCCATGAACGCGAGCAGCACAACCCAGCCATCCGCCCCGAGCGGAACCGTCCCGAACACTTCAGAAAGAGGGGTATACAGCACGGCCATCTGCAGGAAAAGGGAAAACAGCACCGCTGCAATCAGCCATTTGTTAGAAAGCAGCGCAAGCCCGTCCGCCCTCCTTATTATCACGAGCCTGATGAATTCGGTAAGCACGAACCCGGTGAACACCATGGTACTCGCCACCGCCGGCCCCCAGAGCGGGAGCGTGTAGAGGAATATTGCCAGCAGCAGCACAGTATCCAGCACCCCAATGCCCACTATGGAGCGCGCCACTTTGATGTTTATCACGCCCTCCCTCTTAGGCCGCGGCTTCTTCTCCATCACCTTCTTCCGCGGCGGGTCCGCGCCAAGCACGACCGCAGGCACCCCATCCGTGAGCAGGTTGATCCACAGTATCTGCGCCGCGGCCAGCGGCAGGTACCCCATGAGCGCGGCAAAGAAAATCACGAATACCTCGGCAAAATTGCTCATGAGCAAATATGTGACAAAGTTCCTGAGGTTTGAGAATACGGTGCGCCCCTCTTTCACCGCCTCCACTATGGTCGCAAAATTGTCATCCAGTATCACCATGTCCGAGGCCTGCTTCGCGATGTCCGTGCCCCGGATGCCCATCGCAATCCCAACATGCGCGTCCTTGAGCGCGGGCGCATCGTTCACACCGTCCCCGGTCATAGCAACGCTGTGGCCGTTCGCCTGCAGCGCGCCCATTATCCTGCGCTTGTCAAGCGGGGAGACGCGGGCGAATATGTCGGCTTCCTCAACTACCCTCCTGAGCACATGCTCGCCCATGCGCTCTATTTCCTTACCCTCAACCGCCCTGGACACTATCCCGATTTCCCTTGCAACCGCAACCGCGGTAGCCTTGTTGTCCCCGGTAATCATGATTACTCGTATCCCCGCGGTCTTGCATGCGCCAATCGCATCCTTCACCTCTTCCCTTGGCGGGTCAACCATCCCCTGCAGGCCAAGGAAAACCATCTTTTCCTCAGCAGCCTCCGCGTCCCCAGGCCTCTCCCCGAATTTCCGGTATGCAAAGCCCAGCACCCTTAGCGCCTTCTTGCCCATCCCCTCATTCGCCCTGAGTATCTCCTTCTTTTTCGCGGGGCTGAGCCTGCCCTCCTTCCCGTTTTCAAGGATGTGCGTGCAGCGCGCCAGCACGATTTCCGGCGCGCCCTTCATGAACGAAATGTATTCCTTCCCCTTCCTGTGCACCGTGCTCATCATCTTCCTTTCAGAGGAGAACGGCACTTCATCCACGCGCTCGTAGCCCTCCCGCCTGAAGCCGCCCTTTTTCGCGCTCACGCAAAGCGCAATCTCCGTTGGGTCCCCGATGTACCTGGTGACTCCCTCGACCTTCCCTTCTACCGCATTGTTGCAGAAAAGCCCGGCAAGCAGCAGCCTGCTGAACTCGGAAGGGTTCACCCGTTCCCCGCCTTCAAGGAATTCCCCGGAAGCGCTGAATCCCCTCCCGGTGACCTTTATCCTCTTTCCGGGAAGCCAGAGCTCGCGCACGGTTAGCACGCTTTCGGTAAGCGTTCCGGTCTTGTCCGTGCATATCACGTCCACGGAGCTCAGGCTCTCAATCACCGAGAGCCTCCGCACGAGCGCGTTTTTCCGCACCATGCGCATCGTCCCCAGCGCAAGCGCGAGCGTGATCACCGCAGGCATCCCCTCGGGTATAGCGGCCACCGCGAGCGCAATCGCGGTAAGGAAGATCACTATCGGGTCCGCAACCTGCAGGAGCAGCTGCACGCCCGCAACCACCGCAATCACAAGCAGTATGCCCAGCCCAACCTTCTTCCCCAGCACATCCATCTCAACCTGGAAAAGGGTTGGCTTCTCCTCAGCAGTGACCATCGCCTCCGCAATCTTCCCGATTTCGGTCTTCAGCCCGGTGTGCGTGATCACCGCCTTCGCATTGCCCGTGGTCACAAATGTGTCGGTGTACAGCATTGACGCCCTTTCAGGAAGGGCCGCATCGTCCGCAACCTCCCCCACCTGCTTCTCCACGGGCATGCTCTCCCCGGTAAGGATTGCCTCGTCCACGCGCAGGTTCTTTGCGTAAAGCACGCGCGCGTCCGCAGGGACCTTCATCCCCTCCTCAAGCACCACCACGTCGCCCGGCACAATCCCGGTTGACTTTATCTCCTCCACTTTCCCCCCGCGGAGCACGCGCGCATGCTCGGTTGCCATCTCCTTGAGTGCCTCAAGGCTCTTCTCCGCCTTGTAGTTCTGGAAGAACCCGAACAGCCCATTGAGCACCACGATTGCGCCTATTATCGCCGCATCCAGCAGGTATTCTTCCTCGCCCTCCATCACGCCCAGCGCCGCGGAAACCAGCGCAGCGACAATTAGTATTATTATGAGGAAATCGGTGAACTGCTCCACCAGCAGCTTCAGGGGCGACACCTTCTTCTCAATCTCTATTTTGTTAGGGCCGTAAATCCCGAGCCGCCTCTTTGCCTCGGGGCCGTTTATCCCGTCCGGCCCGCTGCCCAGCGCCTCCAGCGCATCTTCCGGGGAAACCGCGTGCCACCGCCGCTCCTGCATACAGCGCCTTTCCCGCGCTGGCTTTATAAAGAATGGGGGGCAAATACGCCGTGGGGGCAACAATGGCGAAGGAACTTGTGGGGGAGGTCGCCCACTTCTTCGGGAAGATAAACGTCGCCGCGCTCAAGCTCAGCGCGCCGCTCAGGGCCGGGGACCGCATTTCGTTCGAGACCAAGGACGGCACTGCAGTGCTCGGGCAGCCGGTGGGCTCAATGCAGGTAAACCACCAGCCCGTGGATTCCGCTGCGGCGGGCGACGACGTTGCGATAAAGACCGAAGGGAAGGTGCACTCCGGCAACCTCGTGTACAGGGTAACGGAAGAATAGGTGCGGCAATTCCGCGTCTTCCGCCTGCTTTAAAAATATTATTACACAAATTACCTTTAATGATGACTCCACAGCGCCTGCTGTCCCGCGTAAAAACACGCCGCGCAGAAAGGAAAAAGCCTGAAGCGCTTGACAAATACATAAAGCTTTACGGAATGCGACTCGGCACCACCCTGCAGGAATGCCACATTGAGCGCCTGCTCCTTGAGCGGGCAGCCCCTGAGCAGGTGGAAAGCCTCTTAAGCGGGATGCAGCTTACCCTCAGGGAAGAAATATTCATACGCAATTCACAGTACGCGGAAGAGGAAAAAAGCGCTTTCGTTTCCCTCACGGGCAAAAAGCTCCTTGAAGATTCCGCCAAGGGATTCATGGCCCCCAACACCCGACTGGCCTCCAGGAAGAAATGCCTCAGGCACATCCTTTGGGCGGCAGAGCATTCCATGCAGCGCAAGCTCAAGGCCGCAGCCCTTACACACCTCACATTCATAGCCCAGAACCTCAACCATGGGATATGCCCCGAGGGCTGCACCCGCCTGGAAATGGACGAGCCGCTTGACGAAATAAAGAAGGCGATGTTCCGCATATTCGACAACGAGTTTTTCCAGAAGTCGACCTATTCCAAATCCCTCGCAAATACCCCTCCGGGCCAGCCCGTGTTCCAGAGGATGGCGAGGGGCCTCTCCCAGCTCACCGCGCTGGCGGGCCTGGCAGGCATGCTCTTCATAAGGGATGATGCATTCCTTATCCTGATCTTCGCAGGCGCCTGCGGGGATGTTGTCGCCAGCGGGGCGCTGGGGAGCGTAAGGACAGTTGAAGAAGCCCTGCTCAGCCTGGAATTCCGCGCAGAGCTCCGCCGCATGGAGAGGCAGCAGACACTCCCTTTTTAAACATTTCTAGACACAATTATTACATGGCCGAGAGGGTTCGGAGAGTTCGTGAGGCTGTTTTTGCAAAGGCCAGAAAAAGGAACGCAGAAAACCCGGACCCCGCAGTGATCGCCGGCCAGATTGCGCAATTCTTCGGGATACTCAAGGGCCTTCCGGCGCACAAGGTACGCACCGCAAAGGATACCATACTCAAGAGGGCAAGGAAAGAAGGGACTGAGCACGAGCTCGAGCAGGACCTCGAGCACTGGATAAGCAATTTCAGCCCCTCAGTATTTTTCGGCGAAACTTACCTGAAAAAATATTCCCACAAGGACAGGAAGGATTACGTGGAGCTGCTCGGCAACAGGGGCCTTGCGCGCGCCGCCGCGATTTTCCCCGGCGAGCCCGACATGGGCACCTTCGAATACCTCAAGTTCACTGCGCAGAACACAAGCGGCACGACTGCCAATTTCGCCCTTGCGATACTTGCCAATTCCGCATACCTCCTCAGCAAGGGAGGCGCGGAAGGGAATTCTATTTACGTTGAAAGGGCAAAGCACGTGCTGCACAACGAAATCGGCCCGCTTTCCGAAGAGCTCATCGACATAATCGACGGCAAGGTGGAGGAGCCGCTTTCAAGGCCGCACGCATACGCGATGCTCGCGGCTTCCGCGGCCACCGCAACCCTCCTCGCAGTAATCCAGAACCCGTTCGTACTCCTTACCGCGCTCCCGGGCGCGTACGCGCTCCACAACCTCAGGAAAGAGCCCTTCACGCTGCAGGGCTTCTACAACCGCGTTGCCATATTGCTTGGGCAAAAGGCGGCGGGGACAGAGCTTTAAAAACCTTTTATTAGAATAGGGTTCGGGTCTTATTATGTATGGCGTGACACCACAGGCATACGACAGAGCAATCACGGTTTTCAGCCCCGACGGCAGGCTTTTCCAGGTCGAGTACGCAAAGGAGGCTGTGAAAAGGGGCGCCACCGCAATCGGCGTGGTTTCCCCGGAAGGGACCGCCCTCGTGGCCTACAAGGCGGCGCACTCCCAGCTCATCGTCCCGGAATCCCTCCAGAAAATATTTGAGATAGACGAGCACATTTCCGTCACTGCGAGCGGCCTCATTGCGGATGCGCGCAAGCTGGTTGAAATCGCGCGACTGCAGGCGCAGAGGCACAGGATGACCTACAATGAGCCCGCGCCGGTGGACACGATAGTGCGCAGCGTTTGCGACGTGCTCCAGGTATACACCCAATACGGCGGCATCCGCCCGTTCGGCGTTTCGCTCCTCATCGCGGGCATGGAGGACACCGGCCCGGAACTCTACGAAGCGGAGCCCAGCGGAGCGATGACCGGCTATTTCGCTGATTCAATCGGCAATGCAAAGAAGGAAGTGGACGACATTCTCGAGGCGCGCTACGACCCGAAGGCGGACCTCAACAGCAACATCGCGGTTGCCCTTGATGCGCTCAAGCAGACCAGCGAGATGAAGCTGCTCCCGGAAAACGTGGAAATCCGCTACATAACGAGGGACAAGCCGAAGTTCCGTGGGATGCCGGACAAGGAAATCGCGAAGCTACTTAAGTGAGACCACAGTCCCCCTGTGGCCTTTGCCCTGCGCAGCCTTCGGCAGGTCCGCGAGATTTTTCCCCCCTACGAAATGCAGCTGCACCCCGCCCCTCATCGCAAGCTTGCATGCGACCAAATCGAAGACAAAATGGGTGCCCGGCTCCCTCTTGTCGCTTTCCTGCGCAATCTTCACGAGCTGCGCATGTGTGAGCTTCCCGTATTTCTTCGCCTTCCTGTTCTTGTTCGGGTCTGAATCGTAAATCCCGTCCACGTTGCTCAGGTTGATTAGCCGCGATGCTCCCACCGCTTCGCCCAGCAGCACCGCGTCCGTGTCCGTGGTAATCCCGGGTATCGTCCCGCCCATTACCACGTACCTGTAATCCGTGCCATTGAGCGCAAATGTCGCCTCATCAAAATCCTCCGGAACCCGCGGATAGCACTTGTCCCCAAGCGCAGCCACGAGCAGGTGCGCATTCATCCTCGTTGCGCGCACCGCAACCGCGTCCGCGGAGAAGTGGCTCGCCCCAAGCGCCGCAACCGCGGAGGCGTATTCCCGCGCAACCTTCCCCCCCCCGGTAACGATTGCAATTTTCCCCCTGAGCTTCGAAACCGTTGCCGCAAACCTCCTCACGAACGCAAGGTCCGGCTTGCCCTTGCCGTTTATCATGCTCCCGCCGAGGGATATCACGGTGGCCATGCTCAGGTATCCCCAATCAGGTTATTAAGTTTATTCTCAGCATGCATGTGGCACTTTATGATGTTTTATAAATATTTCCGTGCACAAACTAGTCATGGCTACTCACTCAGGCAGCATCAGGCTCAGGAGGATGCAGAACCAGCTCGGCGCGCCCGTAAACCGCTCGGGCATCCGCAGGCGCCCGTTCATGAAGAGCGAGGACGGAAACGGCGGCGGAAACGGCACGGCCGGGAATTCCCCCCATACATATTCCCCGGAGCCCGGGCTCTCGGCCACTCCGCGTGAAAAGGCGCTTTCGCTCCTCAAGGGCGAAGAGCTGAAGGCGATGCTTGAAAAGAAATGGGCAACGCAGGACGAAGTGAACAACGCGGTCGACTGGGAATCCCACGGCGGCTGGAGCCTCACCGAAGACGTTTTCGACATGGGCTACTTCAAGCTCCAGAAGCTCTGCGGAAAGGGCGAAATAACCGACGAGCAGTACAAGGCGATAAGGCACGCCCAGCTCTACAAGATGGCGCTCGGCACCCCTATCGGCCCGAAGAACTGGCTCAGGAAAATCCTGGGCGCGTCCGTGCTCGTCACCATCGGCGACCTCATACTGAAGACCGGGGGCAAATTCGGCGCTGACAAGCAGGGCATAGCCACCTCGGTGATAGAGGGAGGCCAGGAAGTCGGCCAGGACGCGCATGCGCTTGCCACGAGCGACTTTGCCAGCAGCGCAGTTGGCGCGCTGGTGTCGGTGTACATACTCACTAAATACGGGGTGCGCGCATGGGCGGGCATGCAGGGGACCGGGGAATCGAAAACCGATGCGGCTGTCCACATGGCCTACGGCGGCTCGCTCGCAGGGGTGGCGTTCGGCTTCTTCAGGTCATGGCCCGCGCTGTTCACGGAATTCCTTCCCGAGCGCGCCGCAGCCCTGGAGGCGATGCACAACCCAGGCTTCTGGGAGAACGTTCGCACAACAATAGACGTTGCGTCGCAGAACGCGCCCATCTTCACATGGTCTGCGCTCGCCATGTGCGGCATCGTTGTCGCGGACAGGCTCCTCAGGCCGGCCGCCAACGAGATACGGAAAGTTGTATTCTGACCGCGGAGGAACCTAGGATTAAAAACCTATTTCTCCTACGTTATCTCCGCAGCGTTTGCTGCGCAGCGGCCGTAGTCTAGTGGTTAGGATTCCAGATTGCCAATCTGGTGACCCGGGTTCGAGCCCCGGCGGCCGCAACGCCTTTTAATTGCAGCACAAAAAGTGGTAGAAAATATAGTTTGTGTTTCCCTTTAAAAATCTTTTTACACACAATATCTATGATGACTAGGCACGTTCGCAGTTCAAACACTCCTACGAAGGTAGCAATACCCATAGATGATGCAAAAAAGGCCGACAGCCCGGAGAAGCTCCCGAACTTCTTCCGCAGGGGCGCCAATTTCCTCATAGATGCTCCGGTTTCAGCCGCATTTCTTTATTCAACAGGCCACGCAATGTTCATTTCAAAATCACAAGAGCCCTTTATCACCGAGCTTTGCAAGGGCTCCGACCACCTCAACCAAATGCTCGTCGAGAACCTCTACCTTTTTGGCGACAAGATTTCAGGCCACGTCAACGTCCCAGACTCAAACACTGCGGCATTGGCCACGCTGGCAGTGGGCGCTACCACAGCCATCTTCGGGGTTGTGCACGAGGCGATGGAAACCACCAGGCACCGCCCGCTCACCCACACGGATAACTTCCTCAATTTCCTTTCCGGCTTCAGGCAGATGGCCGCAACAGCATTCATCGCAAGCTTCATCGCAAACATCCCGGACCCCGAAGGGCTCCACCAGTCCTTTGCCGACCTTGCCTCCGCAGGGACGTTCATGGAGGCGCTCCCCCACCTCATGAAGACAGGGGGCATTTGCGCGGTTGCCTTTGCCGGCACCCTGGGCCTCCAAAGCCTGATGAAAGTTGCAAACATGCTTGACCCAGACTTTGACGGCGCGATGGAGCCGCAGCAGAAGCCGTCAAAGCTTCTCTCCACGATAAAGGAGCCGCATGCCGCTGAAGACGGGGAAGCCAAGCCGGCCCGCCCCGAAACGAAAACCCTTCCGGGCACCCCGGAAGCCCTCATTGTGCAGCAGTGCGAAGACACCGAAGTGGAAATTGATTCTTCCGACAGTGAGCCCGTTGATGAGGAATCCCTTGATGAATTGCAGTTCGAGGGCGAATCCCCAGGGGATGGGCCTGAACAGGAGGAATCCGGGGAGAATGAGCCTGAGGAGGAAGAGGAGCCCGGGCAGGATGGGGAGCAGGAAGAGGAAGACGGACCCGAGCTCGAGATTGAGCAGGAAGAGCATGAGCCCGAACAGGGTCATGATGCGGTTGCCGAGGATGACATAATCTGCGAAGACGAGATCGAGGATGAGCTCAAGAGCGCAGGCGGAAAGGACAAAGCCCCCCAGGTCACTTTCGGCGGGAAGCGCAGCCAGAGGGAATCCGGCGCACCGGTTTCAGATGCCGATGTCGTGGAGGAATCATTCCCGGAGCCCCCGGTGCTCAGGGAAAGGCTCGAAGCCGACCCGTTCGACTTCTAGCCTTTTGCGGAAAACTAAAGCCTTAAATTCCCTTTTTGACAAATCCCAACCATGCCCAATGTGCACATTATAGGCGCAGGCCCCGCGGGCTCTGTCGCCGCAATAGAAGCCCTCAAGACCGGGCATAATGTGCACATCAGCGAGGAGCATTCCGCCGCGGGCCTGCCCGTGGACTGTTCCGGCCTTATCTCAAAGGAGGGGCTGGAAAGCCTTTCCGACCTAGTGGATTACCGGAAATACGTCATCAACCCCATCCACGGCGCTGAAATAGATTGCGCAGGCGAACAGCTGAAGGTCTCAACGCCCTCCCCTTCCGCATTCGTAATCGACCGCTCTTCCTTCGACGCGGCGCTTGCCGCCCGCGCAGAGGAAAACGGCGCAAAAATCACCTATGGCCAGCGCGTTACAAATGGCTTCGCGTCGGACGTGGTGGTGGGCGCGGATGGCCCGCTTTCCTCAGTTGCCACCCGATTCGCATTCCCGGCAATGGAGCGTTTTGTCTCCACCACCCGCGCTTTCACAAGGCATTTCGGCGATCCCCACATGGTAAAGGTCTACCTTTCCAACGAAAAGTTCCCCGGATTTTTCGGGTGGCTCATCCCCCACGACGAGGAAAATGCGGAAATCGGGGTGGGCACGGTGCTCCCGTGCAATTCGGCGGGTGCCTTTTCCCGCCTTGTTTCTTCACTTGGCATCAATGGCCATTCCCCCCCGCGCTCCTTCATGATACCCATGAAAACCCGTTCGGAGACCTACAAGAAGAAAGACGGCAGGCACGTGATGCTTGTGGGCGACGCCGCAGGCCACGTGAAATCGGTTTCCGGGGGCGGCGTAGTGTACGGCGCCGCGTGCGCCCGCCTCGCGGGCAAGCTCGCCTCATCCCCGTTCTCCTATGACGGCTGCTGGAGGCGCTTCCACGGCAAGGAGCTTGATTTCCATTACCGCATACACAAGGCGTATTCGCAAATGGACGATTGGGCAATAAGGCAGGCGGCGCGCATTGCGAGGCTCACCGGCGCGGAAAAATACCTCCAGAAGCATGGGAGCATGGACAGGCCCACGTCGCTGCTCGGGCCGCAGCTCATAATGCACCCATTCCGCTTCCTGCTTTCTAAATAGCTTTTATAGTTTTCGTTTGAAAGACTAACAGCCCCGGGGTAAAGCATGCTGAAACTGCACACAAGGGAGGAAAAAGAGGAAATGCCGCCGGTACGGCTTCCTGCCGAGCCCCAATGCTACCATCCCTTCCCCAAAGACGCATACACCGCGCTTTCCGAATTGCACAAAGAGCAGCTGATTTATACTGCGCTCCCTTCGATGCAGCGCAAGTTCAACGGCGGCCTTGAGGCCGTCCTCTCCCTCTCGCGGGACCAGCGCTTCCTCATCTATGAAAAAATAATGTTCGGCGAGCCGGTCAACCTCGGCCACATGGTCGCCCTTGCCCAGCAGCGCATTGTCGAAGAGCGCTCAAGCAGGAAGAGCATGCGCTCGCGGAAGAAGGACATCCGCTCCATGCTTGCGCTCGTGAGGAAGAACCCGAAAATCCGTGCCGAGGACCTCGTCGGAGAGCTGCCAATGGATGTGTTCGCACGCATGATGCTTTACGTGAAGCACGCAGGCAACGATTCCAAGGCGCTGTCCCGCTTTCTGCAGAACGAGCTGAAATAGCCCCGAAGGGATTTCAGTCGCCTTCGGCTCCAACTCGCCAGCATCAGTCGCTGCTGCGCAACTCCAACAGGACAGCGGAGCTGTACTTAGCTGGCTATGAACCCCTGGCCTTCACAGAACAAGAAGCCCCCGAAGGGATTTGAACCCCTGACCTGCCGCTTACGAAGCGGCCGCTCTACCGCTGAGCTACGGAGGCGCAATCAATCTCTATGATGAGGTATCTTTTTAACCAAATTGCTCGCTTTCGAAACATATATAAACAGTTTTTACCATTATATACTGTGCATGGCCGATAACGCTGAAAGTGACCCGCTTGAGATAATCGATTTCCACACCCACCTGCTACACACGCCCGGGGATTCCCAGGGGCGCGACCTGGGGGCATATGCCTCCGACCGCTTCTACGGGAAGACGATGGATGAATTCCTCACGTTCGAAGCAGGGGGCATGCCTTACCCGGCAGTGCAGGAAGTGCTCTACCTGCTCAGGAGCCTGGGCCTCCCGCAAATCCCCCACTGGTTCGAGCTCATCGCTTCCCTGAAAAATGCCGGCCACGGAGGGGTAACCCGCGCTGTAATCCTCCCTATAGAGGGCGACGGCATCTCAATCACGCATGAAGAGACAATCCGCCTTGTGCAGGCGCTCCCTGACAATCTCCTTGGCGCGGTTTCTGTGCTCCCCACGGAGCCCGGAGCCCCCGCCCTCCTTGAGAAAAAGCTCGAGCAGATGGAGAGGGCAAACTCCCCGGATTACAGGCCGGTGGTTAAGCTCCATCCGCTCATACAGGATTTCGATGCGCGGGAAATCAGCGCCAATTTTTGGGAAGTGCTCAACGCAAGGGGCGCATGGCTCGAGTTCCACACGGGCCCGTTCCAGAGCGGCCCCTGCTTCGGGGAGCGCGACCTCATAATCTCAGATCCCGCGGTACTTGAGCACGTTGCGCGTAATTACCCCAATATCTCAATCGGCCTTGCGCACTGCGGCACGCTCGATTCCGCAATAGACATCTACTGGGGCAGGCAGATGAAGATAAGGAGGCATTTCCCCAATGCAGTCCGCATGATTTCCGATTACCCGAACGTCTTTGCGAACATAGGCGGCCTGATGTGGACGGGCTCGACAAAGGCAAAGCCCGGAGGGGACCCGATAAACAAGTACAACGGGAAAACAATGGCAGGCCACGATTTCACCAAAAATGCGCAATCCTCTTTCGACAGGCTCGCGGCGGACATGGGCAAGCGGGCGGCCCTTCACGGGCCGGTTTTCCGCTGCGACGGCTCCCGCGACATGCCGCGCCTGAGGGACAAGTTCGTCCCGGGCTCCGATTACCCGGTCGTCAATTGCATACAAAGGGAAATCACGATAAAGCAGCCAGATGTGCTCGGCGCATGCCGCGACTCTATGAATCCCACCGAGCCGCGCGGCCCGGCGCGCAACTGCCGCGTCCTGAGAAGGAGATAGGAACGCCGAGGGCAGGATTTGAACCTGCAATTCCTTGCGGAATCGGTTTTCACACGGCCCATTACTTTTGGTTTGGAACCGCTTCGAGACCGACGCACTACCGGATTATGCGACCTCGGCAAGCTTGCGAGCCGAGGGTTGTGAGCGGAACTCACTTGACCTCGGCATGCGGCCGCCGGGATTCGAACCCGGGTCGTTGGCTTGGAAGGCCAAAATCCTACCACTAGACTACGGCCGCGCGCCCATCTATAGGGCGCGATATGTTTTTTATTCCTGTCGGAGCTTCATTCACTTCGATGCTGAAGCGCCTGCTGATGGTATTGTTTTTCATCGCCTTCCTTGCGAAGGCATACTACCTAGGGCAGGTTCCCCTCTATGAGGACGGCACCCTTTACGCGGTGATGATCTCCGAAGAGGCGGAGCACCTTTCTTTCCTCCCGACCTATTTCGGCTACCCAGCCCCATGGAAGCCCGGCCTCTATTTCATGGCGTATTCCCTTTTCCT
>Ga0180432_10001286_pt1 | contig 39930 bp, 29 predicted proteins | sample SS_ome_10_FD_132414 | JGI IMG/M metagenome (GOLD analysis project Ga0180432, IMG submission 132414) | Hypersaline lake sediment archaeal communities from the Salton Sea, California, USA - SS_1_MS_2 metaG | ecosystem: Environmental > Aquatic > Non-marine Saline and Alkaline > Hypersaline >... | reverse complement strand
GGGGGACAGTTCCAAGCAGGGGATTGCCGCGGAGGGTCTTCCGTTGTGGGGCGCGGCGCAGTCGCTGTCCGCGGCGGTAAGCGCCGATCCCGCCTACTTCATGGGCGGCTGCGCCGGAAGCGGGTCGGTCCCCGCCCCCGCGGGGTGGCTGGCCTGGCTTCTTTTCGCCGTTGCCGGCTTGGGTCTGCTGGCGGTTGGCAGGCGTTGCGCCCGGTCATGACAGAAAAAGGAGGGGCCGCCTTCTCTCGAAGGCGGCCCCGAGTGCTGGCAACGACCTACTTTCGCATCCGCTTGGATACTATCATCGGCGCAACGGGCTTAACTTCTGAGTTCGGAATGGAATCAGGTGTTTCCCCGCCGCTTTGATCACCAGCGGGAAGAACTATATCGCCCACCTCGATTCCTGTCAACCCTTTTCCGGTTTCTTTCTGTTTCCGGAATTGTTTTATCGATCTGGTTCATTCCTCGGGCTGCTCTTGCTCGAGGGGTGGCATGAGTGCGGCCTCGAAGCCATGTACGAACCAGGAAGCGGCCTCGAAGAAGGGGATGGGAACGACGATGCGTACAGCGTCGGTTCCTTCGTCCTCGCCGGCGGCGAGGGGGTCGCAATCGAGTGAGACGGCCGGGATGCCGGTCCTGCAGAGTGCGAGTGCGAGGGGTTCTCCGATTTCGCGCGATCCGGCGAAGACGGTCTCGGCGTTATCGAGATCGCGAGTCGAAGTTTCGTCGTCGTTCTCGTAGGCTTCTTGTTTTTCCCGTGATTTTGGCGGCGGCCCAGGGAGTAGTTCGGCGCCGCACTCTGCGCATTTTCGTGCGACGTTCTGGTATTCTTCGAGGCATTTGGGGCAGTGTTTCATGGTTTGGATTTGATGATGAAAAAAAAACGGCGCCGTGTCAACGGCGCCGTTTTTTTTGATCAGTCGAAAGGGATGCGGGTTTTTTCTTTTCTTCGGAATGATTATCGCCGGGCTCTCGTTGGAGAGCCCGGGGATAAGGTGCGATTAAGCGCTCGGCCGGTTAGTACCGGTCAGCTGAACGCATTACTGCGCTTACACCTCCGGCCTATCAACCTGGTGGTCTTCCAGGGGCCTAACATCACAAGGATCGTGGAGAACTCATCTTGGAGAAGGCTTCACGCTTAGATGCTTTCAGCGTTTATCCTTTCCGAACGTAGCTACCCAGCGATGCCCCAGACGGGACAACTGGTACACCAGAGGTTCGTCCATCCCAATCCTCTCGTACTAGGGACAGACCTCCGCAATTCTCCTTCGCCCACGGCGGATAGGGACCGACCTGGCTCACGCCGGTCTAAACCCAGCTCGCGTACCGCTTTAATCGGCGAACAGCCGAACCCTTGGGACCTCCTCCAGCCCCAGGATGCGATGAGCCGACATCGAGGTGCCAAACCTCCCCGTCGATGTGAACTCTTGGGGGAGATCAGCCTGTTATCCCCGGAGTACCTTTTGTCTGATGAGCGACGGCCCTTCCACTCGGAATCCGCCGGATCATTAGGCCCTGCTTTCACATCTGCTCGACTGATAGGTCTCGCAGTCAAGCACCTTTGTGCCCTTACGCTCGACACACGATTGCCAACCGTGCTGAAGGTGCCTTTGGGCTCCTCCGTTACCTTTTGGGAGGAGACCGCCCCAGCCAAACTGCCCACCTACCACTGTTCCCGACCCGGATTCACGGTATCGGGTTAGAATTCTAACAGGACAAGGGTGGTATTTCACATTGCGGCTCCGGGAGAACTGACGTCCTCCCATCCAAGCCTCCCACCTATGCTACACAGGTCATGCCAAAAGCCAATAGTAGGCTGCAGTGAAGGTTCACGGGGTCTTTCCGTCCTGCCGCGGGTACGAGGCATCTTCACCTCGAGTTAAATTTCGCCGAGTCCCTCGTTGAGACAGCGCCCAAGTCGTTACGCCATTCATGCGGGTCGGAACTTACCCGACAAGGAACTTCGCTACCTTAGGACCGTCATAGTTACGGCCGCTGTTTACCGGGGCTTCGGCTCAGCGCTTCGACGGCTTTCACCGTCTAACACTTCACCTTAACCTTCCGGCACTGAGCAGGCGTCAGTCCCTATACGTCGTCTTCACGACTTAGCAGAGACCTGTGTTTTTAGTAAACAGTCGCCTGGGCCGATTTTCTGCGGCCCCCGGGGGCTTCCGAAGCGAGTCCGTACACCTCCAGAGGCACTCCTTATCCCGAAGTTACGGAGTCATTTTGCCGAGTTCCTTAACGAGGGTTCTCTCGCGCGCCTTAGGATGCTCTCCTCGCCTACCTGTGTCGGTTTACGGTACGGACACCGTCCCGGTATTGCGGCCCGAGGATTTTCTTGGTGGAGTTTCAGACCACTTCGGCAACCAAATGGCCTCGTCATCACCTCCGGGATTCCGCGGGGGGATTTTCCTCCCCGCCTCCCTCGGGCTTGAACCTCGCATCGACTGGAGGCTGACCATCCGCTCCACGTCCCCCCACCGCACCGGTAGGTGGTACGGGAATATTAACCCGTTGCCCATCGTCTACGCCTTTCGGCCTCGACTAAGGATCCGACTGACCCTGGGCGGACTTGCCTTCCCCAGGAAACCTTAGGCTTGCGGCGAAGGGGATTCTCACCCCTTTTATCGCGTACTCATGCCGGCATACTCACTTCCACATCGTCCAGGACTCCTTGCGGTATCCCTTCGACCTAGCGTGGAACGCTCCCCTACCACCCCACGACAAGCGCGGGGTCCGTGGCTTCGGTAAGATGCTTGAGTCCCGTTAATTATCGGCGCAAGGGTGCTCGACCAGTAAGCTATTACGCACTTTTTAAATGATGGCTGCTTCTAAGCCAACATCCTGGCTGTCTCAGCACCTTCACTTCCTTTCGCACTTAGCATCTTTTGGGGACCTTAGCCGACGGTCTGGGTTGTTTCCCTCTTGTCCACGAAGCTTATCCCCCGCAGACTGACTCCCGGGGTAACGGTTCCCGGCGGTATTCGGAGTTTAGTAGAGTAGGGTAGGATCAACTCCCCCCAAACCCTTCCAGTCGCTCTACCCCCGCCGATTATCTTACCCGAGGCTAGCCCGAAAGCTATTTCGGGGAGAACCAGCTATTTGCGAGTTTGATTAGCCTTTTACTCCTAACCACAGCTCATCGCCCGACTTTTCAACGTCGGTGCGTTCGGTCCTCCACGGATTTTTACATCCGCTTCAACCTGTCCATGGTTAGATCACTCGCTTTCGGGTCTATCGCATGCAACTCGGATCGCACGTTTCATACTCGCTTTCGCTTCGGCTCCGCCAAGGATTGGCTTAACCTTGCTGCACACGATAACTCGCCGGCCCATTATGCAAAAGGTACGCGGTCACACCTTGCGCCCCAGAGGGAACGGTTTCCCGCCCCCCTTGCGTCGGCAAAAAGCCTTCGCAATGAAGGAGACGCCATAGTGCTCCCACTTCTTGTAGGTGCATGGTTTCAGGTACTCTTTCACTCCCCTAACAGGGGTACTTTTCATTTTTCGGTCGCCCTACTTCTTCACTATCGGTCGTGCGTGAGTACTTAGCCTTGGGAGGTGGTCCTCCCGAATTCAGTCCGGGTTTCCCGTGTCCGGACTTACTTGGGGAATCCGCCGGGAGGGAAAGGTCTTTCGTCTACAGGGCTATCACCTTCTCTGGCCGGCCTTTCCAGTGCCGTTCCACTAGACCCTCCTTGGTAACTCCCTGTCTTATCCGCAATTCGGACAGGCGGCCCCCGCGACACCGGCCGTGGAACGCTTGCGGGCTTGGACACGACCGGTTTGGGCTCTTTCCCTTTCGCTCGCCGCTACTCAGGAAGTCGAGGTTTCTTTCCTTTCCTGGGGGTACTTAGATGTTTCAGTTCTCCCCGTTGTCCTCCGTGACCTATGGATTCAGCCACGGATCCCCGGGCATTACCCCGGGGGGGTTGCCCCATTCGGACATCTCCGGATCATTGCTTGCTCGCAGCTCCCCGGAGCTTTTCGCAGCCTGCCACGTCCTTCTTCGACTTCGCACGCCGAAACATCCACCATGCACCCTTGGTAGCTTAACCGCACCAAAGGATTCACATCCGAAGGAAAAGAGAACTCCCGACCGACGCTTGCACGCCGGCCAAGATGCCTCACATCCCTTCCGAACTGTCAAAGATCCAATCCCGGGTCCCCCGCGCCCACGGCGCGGGATCTCGTCACGCCTTCTGGGAAAACCAGGTACAACGCCGGGGCTTGCCGGGATGAACCCGGTTCCGCCCGCGCTTGCGCCGCTCGCAGAAACCGTCCCGGAAATTCGCGCACTTTCCGCATCGCGCCGTCTTCGGGGCGGGTCCCGCCATCCTGCTTCTCCTTTCCGATCGGCGTCCCCTCGCATGGAGATGACCGGATTCGAACCGGCGCCCTCCTGCTTGCAAAGCAGGCGCTCTCCCGGCTGAGCTACATCCCCTTCCGGTTGGAGATTGCGGATCGCGGATCGCCCGGCGAGGCTCTCCGTGTTCCGCCATCCGCAATCCACAATCGGAAGTGGGCCCGAGTGGATTCGAACCACCGACCTCACGCTTATCAGGCGTGCGCTCTAGCCAACTGAGCTACGAGCCCGACATAAAAACACCGGCCTCCATCCGGCCGGTGTCCTGGACTTCCGGATGAAAACAAACTATCCGAACCCTTTGATTCCCTTTTGCTTTCGCAAACCGCTCCCTTTTCGTCTCCAGACCCGGTCTTCCCGATCCCCGACGATCATCAAAGCGCCCGAAGGCGCGTGCTATCAAGAAGGACGGTCATCCGGATGGAACGCATCCGATGTAGTTGCGGTTGAAACCGCGTTTTCCTTAGAAAGGAGGTGATCCAGCCGCAGGTTCCCCTACGGCTACCTTGTTACGACTTAGTCCCAATCACTGGTCTTACCTTCGGCGCCTCCCTCTCCGAAGAGTTGGGTTAGCGACTTCGGGTACTACCAGCTCTCGTGGCTTGACGGGCGGTGTGTACAAGGCTCAGGAACATATTCACCGCGGTATTGCTGACCCGCGATTACTAGCGATTCCGGCTTCATGAAGGCGAGTTGCAGCCTTCAATCCGAACTGGGGCCGGCTTTCGAGATTTGCTTCGCCTCACGACTTCGCGTCCTTTTGTACCGGCCATTGTAGCACGTGTGTAGCCCGGGACATAAGGGCCATGATGACTTGACGTCGTCCCCACCTTCCTCCTACTTTTACGCGGCAGTCCCCCTAGAGTCCCCGGCTTCACCCGCTGGCAACTAGGGGTAAGGGTTTCGCTCGTTACGGGACTTAACCCTACATCTCACGACACGAGCTGACGACAGCCATGCAACACCTGGACCAGGCTTCCCGCAAGCGGGATCCCTACCCCTTTCGGGGAGGTACTACCTGCTTTTCTAGCCCCGGTAAGGTTCTTCGCGTTGCTTCGAATTGAACCACATGCTCCACCGCTTGTGTGAGCCCCCGTCAATTCCTTTGAGTTTCAGCCTTGCGACCATACTCCCCAGGCGGGGCACTTAACACATTAGCTCCGGCAGAGAAGACATCGGAATCCCCTCTACCTAGTGCCCATCGTTTACAGCCAGGACTACCGGGGTATCTAATCCCGTTTGCTCCCCTGGCTTTCGTGCCTCAGCGTCAGAAACAGGCCAGAGAGTCGCTTTCGCCGCCGGCGTTCCTCTTGATATCAACGCATTTCACCGCTCCACCAAGAGTTCCGCTCTCCCCTCCTGTCCTCCAGACCGGAAGTTTCGACAGCACTTCCCCGGTTGAGCCGGGGGCTTTCACTACCGACTTTCCGATCCGCCTACGCACCCTTTATGCCCAGTGATTCCGAACAACGCTCGCCACCTTCGTATTACCGCGGCTGCTGGCACGAAGTTAGCCGTGGCTTCCTCTTGGGCCTTCGTCAAGCCGACGGATTATTCACCCACCGGCATTTCGTAACCCATGACAGGAGTTTACGACCCGAGGGCCTTCGTCCTCCACGCGGCGTCGCATCGTCAGGCTTGCGCCCATTGCGAATGATTCTCGACTGCAGCCTCCCGTAGGAGTCTGGGCAGTGTCTCAGTCCCAGTGTGGCCGGCCAACCTCTCAGTCCGGCTACCCGTCATCGCCTTGGTGAGCCGTCACCTCACCAACAAGCTGATAGGATATCGACCCCTCCTCGAGTGGTAGGTCCAAAAGGATCCCCACCTTTCGCCGTGAGATCATGCGATCCCTCGGCGGCATCGGGTATTACCGCCCGTTTCCAGACGCTATCCCCGTCTCGAGGGCAGGTTGTCGATACATTACTCACCCTTTCGCCGCTCGGTCTCCCCCCCGAAGGAGGGCCCGTCGCTCGACTTGCATGCCTAATCCACGCCGCCAGCGTTCGTTCTGAGCCAGGATCAAACCCTTCGCTTGAATTCGATTGCAAGGCTCTCACCCGGATTCGAGTGAGCGCCTGCTGGAATCAGCGTTGCGGCTTGATGCCGACAGTACGCCCACCCGGATGATCCGTCCACTTTTCAAAGAACAGGCATGTCTCCCGAGGACAAGAGTACAGTATAAACGAGACGGACCCACTGTCAAGACGATCCCAAACATTTTTTTTCAACCTTTTCTGTGGTCCGAAAGACCTCGCAAACTGTACAATTCCAAAAAGTTATGTAAAGATCGGAGGAGACCGCCATGACCGATCCCACCCCACATCCAAACGATTCCCTCGAAGAACTCCAGGAAAAACTCCGCGACTTCTCTCGCAAGTACGAGAGGCTCCTCGTCGAACTCGAATCCAAATCCGAGCAACTCGCCCTCATCAACGGACTCCTCAAACTCACCGTCTCCGACGTCACGCTCCAGGAAATCCTCAACGTCTTCAGCAAGAACCTCAAGACCATCTGCCCCTTCGACCGCCTCGATGTCGCCCTCTACAACCCCGAGAAAAAGGGCTTCGAAATCCCCTTCGCCCTCGCCGGCGGAGCCATCCAGAAAAACCCCGACGAGTACGCACGACCCTGGGGATCCACCGTCATCACAGCCGTCTTCGAGGAACGAAAACCACTCCTTCGATCCGACATCCGCAAAGACTTCTCCTTCGATACCGACAGGCTCTTCGTGGAAAAAGGTTTCTCCACCGAACTCCTCTTCCCCCTCGAAATCGAGGGACGCGTCGTCGGCACCCTCGACATCGCCTGCTTCGAGGCCGGCAAACTCACCGAGCAACACCTCCATACGCTCTACGAGGTCTCCAACGCCGTCGCCGTCGCCGTCCATCGCTACCTCGTCAAACACGGCATCCCCTTCTGACATGATGGAACGCTGTTCACATTGCGCCCTCCCCATCCCCAAGGAATTCCCCGACAACCCAAAAAGACTCTGCCCCGAATGCTACCGGAAAACCGTCGGGACCTGCATGATCTGCGGCGGCACTCCCGTCGACGTCGTCGAGTTCCAGCGCGTCTACGGACTCCTCGTCATCGGATTCTCCGGGAAACGCGTCCTCGTCCTCTGCCCCGACTGCACCCGCCGGCGCGGTCTCAAGAACCTCCTCTACACCGCCTTCTTCGGGTGGGCCGGCCTCACCCCCTTCTACCGTTCCCTCAAGGCACAACGGGCCAACCTCCGCTCCCTCTTCAAGCGCCCCTCCCTCCCCACCGCCCTCAAACCCCTTTTCTTCCTCCTGGCCTTCGCCGGCCCGATCCTCCTCGCCATCGCCCTCGCCCTCCTCCTCCTCCTCCCCGGAAAGGACGCCCCTCCCTCCCCCCTCCACCCCCTCGACCCCGCCGCCCGACGCCTCAAGCTCGAGGGCGACGCCGAACTCCGCGCCGGCCACCCCGAACGCGCTTCCGCCTTCTACCGCAAGGCCCTTCGCGAAGCGCCGCGAAGCGCCATGCTGCGCTTCGCCCTCGGCTACGCCCTCCAGGAGGCCGGGCGCCTCGACGAGGCGGAAGCCGAATACCGCCGTACCCTCCGACTCCTTAACGGACTCCCCTATCCGCGCCTCGCCCGCACCCTCGGCCTCCTGTTGCTGCAACGCGGAAAACCCGACGAGGCCGCGGACGTCCTCTCCACCGCCGTGAACGACGACCGCTTCCCCACCCTCGAAACCCTCGGCCTCCACCGCGCCTATCAAGACGCCCTCCAGCAAGCCGGCCGGCGCCCCGAAGCCCTGTCCCTCTACCGCGCACGCCTCGAAACCGATCCCGCGCATCCCGTCCTCCTGTACCTGGTCGCCCGCCTGCTCATCAACGACGCCCCCGCGAAAGCCCGCCGCCACCTCGAGGAAGCACTCGAAACCGATCCGGATTTCTTTCACGCCTCCCTCGCGCTCGCCCATCTCGAGAGGCGATCCGGACGTCTCGAAGCCTCGGCGCACGCCTTCCGAAGCGCCCTGAGACTCAGGCCCGGATCCCGCCAGGCTCTCTTCGCCCTCGGCGAGACCCTGGTCTGGGACGGACGCTACGAGGAAGCCCGCGAGACCTTCGCCGGGCTCGCGGCCGAAGCCCCGGGCTCGCTCCTCGCCCCGCTGGGTCAGGCCCTGATCGCCCTCTGGGAGGGCGACCGCAACCGGGCCCGGGAGAGGATCGAGGCCATCCTCGATGAGGCGGAACGCGGATTCGCCTTCCGGGAAGCGAGCCTGCTCCGCGGACTGCTTTTCGCCTCGTCCGGCCAGGGCCGCAAGGCGCAGGGGGATTTCCACAAGGTTCTCGAGGCCGGGGCGGACCCGGGCCAACAGGGACGCGCATGGCTGTGGATAGCGGAGGTCCGCCTCCGGCTTCTTGGAGAGGCGGACGCCCGGGATGCGTTTCGCCGGGCAGCGAAGGCAGGGCCGCCCTGGGTCAGGGAGATCGCCCGGTTCTGCGCGAAGGAGGGGAGGGAGACCGGCTGCATGGAGCGGTTCGACGAAACGCCCTTGCGGCCCTGGAAACCCTTCGCCGCCCACTTTGCGGCGCTGTGGCTCCGTTCGCGTGGACGTCGAGAGGAGGCCCTTCGGCTTCTGTCCCGGGCCCCGGCGGGACCGGATTTCCTGGAGCGGATGAAGGCGTCTCTCCGGGCGTCGATGCGCTAGCCCCGGATCCGCCGCGCGGCGCTCGCGCCCGTGGAGCGGAGGGGGCGGGAGGTTACTTCTCGATCGTAGACCAGCGCCAGAGACCCAACCGCAGCCTCCTCGCCCTTTCCTGGGCCCGGAGGAATTCCTTCTTCCGGGAGAACCGCGCGTCGGTGTCCACGCGCGTGAGCCCGCTGTCGATCATGAGGCGGTTGATGAGATGCCCTTCGAGGTAGACGTAGGCCTCGATCTCGTGGTCTTCGTTGATGACGGCGCCCATGGGATACGCGGAGGCCCGCCGAACGGGCCTGAGGGTTTCCGGATCGGTGGGCGCGCCGAACTTCCACCCCTCGAAGCCGAGCCGGACGTAGACGTTCTCCTTCTTCCGGCGCCCGGTCTTGCCGGGACCTCCACCGAAGAGGAGCTCGTCGAGGTACTTCCCCGCGTCGTGCCCTCCGCCCTCCTTGAACTCCCGGCGGTACTGGGGCGAATCGACGCCGATCAGATGGACGGGCACTTCGAGTCCCCTGTCGTTCAGATCGAGCAGGAGGGTCTCGCCGTCGAGGATTTTGACGACCCGGTACCCGTAGCTCCTCAAGTCTCGCTCGAGTTCGAGTTTTTCCTGGTCCGTCGGGGGCTGCGTGCAGGCCAGGGGGACCAGGCCCATGAGCAAGGCCGCCAGGAAACGATTCATCGGACCTCCTCGTGGCATCGAAAGGTTCTCACGTCCACCGCCTCGGGCCGGTGGACGGAAGCCAGCTTACTAAGAAAACGTCCAACTCTCCAATCCTGAATGTTCGCTTCGCGAAAAATCAAACCACCGGGAAGGAATGACTTTTCGTCAGGTCGCCGTCGCCCGGAACAGGTCGGGCGCGTCCTCGAGGCCCGTCTGCACGAGTTCGTTGAGAAAGGTCGGTTTTTCGCCGGAGGCGACGAACGAGCCGCGGATCCTCCCGTCTTCGTCCCGCCCTCGCGGCACGAAGCGGAAGAGTTCCCGGATTTCGTATTCCCCGTTCGGGTCCAGTCCGACGAGTTCGGCGACAAGGCCGATCTTCCGGGATCCGTCCGGGAACCTCGCGATGTGGACGAGCAGGTCGATGGCGGAGGCGATCTGGGCCCTCACGGCCCGGAGGGTGAGTTCCACGCCGCCCATGAGGGCGGTGGTCTCCAGGCGGAAGAGGGAATCCTTGGGCGAATTGGCGTGGATGGTGGTCATGGATCCGGCGTGCCCCGTATTCATCGCCTGGAGCATGTCCAGGGTTTCGCCGCCGCGGACCTCGCCGACGATGATGCGGTCAGGCCGCATTCTGAGGGCCGTGCGGACGAGGTCGCGCATGGAAACCTCTCCGCGGCCTTCCTTGTCGGGCATCTTGACTTCGAGGTAGAGGACGTGGGGCGCCTTCAGCTGCAGTTCGGTCGCGTCCTCGATGACGAGGACGCGGTCGCGGGGGGGCAGGAAACTGGAGGTGAAGTTGAGGAGGGAGGTCTTGCCGGTTCCGGATCCTCCGGAGAAGACGAGATTCTTCCTCGCCTCGACGACGATCTGGAGGAGGCGCACGAGGGTCTTGTCGAGCGATCCCAGGCGGAGGAGGGTCTCCGTGTTGAACACGGCTCGCTGGAATTTCCGGATGGCGACGAAGGTGCTTCCCCGGGCGCAGGGGGGGGCGACGACGTGGACGCGGGAGCCGTCGGGAAGGCGGGCCTCCATGGTGGGATGCCTTTCGTTGACGGTGCGGTCGACGTAATGGGCGATGTTGTTGACGGCCGCGATGAGGGACTGGGGCGTCTCGAACGTTTCCGGAACCTTCTCGAGCCGCCCGTCCCGCTCCACGTAGATCTCGTCGAACCGGTTGATGAGCACTTCGGAGACGGCGGGATCGTCCATGTACTTCTTGACGGGCGCCAGGAAGGTGCTGATGATGTACGCGAACCGTTCGTCGATCATGGCGTGATCACTCTCCCCCGTTCCCGTCCTTTTTGCGTTCGTCTTTCTCCTCGCCGGAGCTCGACGTCCAGGTGCCGCCGGCCTCGATGTCCACGGCGAGTTTGAACTTCTTCTTGTTCTGCCGCCACCACTTCCGCCACATCCCGATCACTTCCTTTCGGTCGCTCTCGGCGCCGTACGGGTCGAAATCGAATTTTTTTCCCGTCAGGCGCCGCAGCGTCGTGACGGCGAGGAGGCGGACGGAATCGTCGGGGTGTTCGAGCCAGTCGATCAGGATGGGGACCCCCGAGAGGTCCCCGAGATCCGCGAGGGCCTCGGCGACGCGAAGCCGGACGATGGGGCGCTCGTCCTCGAGATGGGGGGCCAGGTGCCTGGCGGCCTTGTCCATGCCGAGGTTCCCGAGCGCCTCGGCGCTGATGCCGCGCGTGTCGGGATGCTGAAGCCCCGTCACGAGGGATTCGAGGGCCCGTGGATCCCGCACGGCGCGAAGGACCTCGGCCGCCCGGGTCATGGCCTGGGCGCCCTTGGACCGGTACACCTCGAGCAGGAAGGGGACGACGGTGTGGCCCATGGCCACGAGTTCCTCCTTGATCGCCGGCCATTCGCTGTCGTCCTCGGTGCCCAGTTTCTTGATGATCTCCATGGCCCTCTCCTGGGCCTGTTGTTCCTCCTTCTTCGAGGCGAAGGGCTGGGCCTGGGCGCGAAGGAGCCGGATCTCGAACTGCAGATCCTTGTACCGCACCTCGAGATCCTGATACAAGCTCTGGAGTCGGCGAAGCTTGTCACCGTGCTCCTCCTTCGCCTCCTCCACCACCTGAAGCCTCGAATGGAGATCGAGGGTCCGCTCCGTCAGCTTCTGGATCTGGCTGGCGCTTCCGTTGACGCATCCCGCCGCCAGGACGGGAAGCAGGAAGAAACCGCATGGAAACAAGCGCATGAAGTCACCTTTCCGGGGGGGATTGGAGCCGCCGACGATTCCCCGCGCCGGCGTCAGAGATTCCGTTCCACGACGCCGAGCAGGTCCTCGTTCTTGAAGGGCTTCCGGACCACTTTTCCGGGCGGGACCTTTTCCTTGCTCAGCATCTCCGAGTCATAATAGGAGGTTATCACCACGATGGGAAGGGTCGGGTGGGTTTCCTGGACCTTGGCGACCAGCTCCTCGCCCATCATTTCCGGCATGACCCAGTCCGTGAGGAGGAGGTCGAACGTTCCCGAGGAAAGCCGGTCCAGCGCCTCGCGCCCCCCCCCGGCCATTTCCACCGTGTGCCCCGCCTTCGCCAGGACGTCGCGGACCAGGTTCCTCGCCAGCTCGCTGTCGTCGACCACGAGGATCTTCGCCATGGCTCAACCCTTCAGAACACGGTCGATTTCCCTCACCAGCCGCTCGACCTTGAAGGGCTTGCGGAGATGGCCCGAGGCCTTCATGCGCGTCGCCGTGTCCTGGACCTCCTTTTCATCGAGTCCCGACAGGATGATGAAAGGAGCCGTCTTCCCCTTCTGCCTGAGCTGCCGGATCAGATCCTGCCCGCTCATCTCGGGCATGTCCAGATCGATGAGGAAAAGGTCGTACGCCCTCTCCTCCACCTTCTCCAGAGCAAGAACACCGCTGAGGGTCCCCTCCACCTCGTGCCCTCTCTTGCTCAGAAGGTGCTTCAGAAAGGAATGAATGCTCTTCTCGTCGTCGACGAGAAGGATCCTCGCCATCGGCTTTCTCCCGGATCGAATCTCGTGCCCTCTTCGCCCCGAACGACGCCCCCATCCCACGGTCGGGCGACGCAAGGCGACCAGGAATACTCTACGACAGGGCGCCCTCCCCGGCAAGCGGATTCCACCGGCACGCGCCGGCCCGGCTCAATCCCGCAGGCGGCTGATGTGGCGCTTCCAGGACGACTCCATCCCGGCCCAGTCGAAACCCTCGACGGAGGCCTGCGCGTCCGCCCCGCCCCGCAAGCGCTCGAAGATCCGCGACAGGGCGTCCCGATCCCCCCTCGGGTCATGGCGGAGAAAGTGCACCACGCTCCAGCTCTCGGCCCCGAAGAAGTCTTCCTGGCTGGAAAACGCCTCCCGGTCCATCCTCACGAGACGATCGAGGGCCGTCAGCCCGTCCGCGGAGAGCGCTTCTTTCACCTTCCCGGCGGAGGTCGCGTCGACGGCATCCAGGTGGAGACGCTCGTCGCCCTCCGAGGGAATGGCCCGGAAATACCGGGCGAGCCCCTCCTCGATCCAGGGGGGAGCGCCGGCCTCGCGGGCCCGCATCCGGGCCAGAAGCTCCGCCACCGCCCCGAGCCGCTTCGAGGATTCCGAGGATCCCCGGACCAGGATCTCGTCCGTCGCCGTGTTCCAGGCCGCGTCCTCCCCCGCCTCCACCATGTCCCCGGGAAAATGGTACGTCTCGTACGTCGCGTCGTCCGAGATCAGGTAGATCGTGCGGTCCCCCTCGAGCTCCCCTCCCGTGATCATGGATACCGCCGACTGCAAGGACACGATCCACCGGCCCAGAACCCGCGCCGACCGGGACGAGGCGTCGCTGTGGATCGGGCCCAGCGCGGACTGCAGGGTGGTCTCCCGGGACAGCGGAAGCCCGTCCCGCGCCCAGGCGTAGCGGTCCCGCGCCCGCTCGGCCTCTTCCACCCCGGACCCCGCGCCCGCCTTCGCCAGGCGGAACGCCTTCTGGGCCGCCGCGACGGCGGCGTCCTTCTCCCCCTGCATCAGGTACACATGCGCCAGCGCCTGGAACGCCTCGACGAGCCTTCCGTCGGCTTCGATGGCGGCCCGCAGGTCCTCCTCGGCGCGCGCCAGGACGCCCGACCCCCGTCCGGTCCGCAGGCGGGCCTTCGCCCGCCAGACCGCGGCCTGCGGGAAGCCCTTCCCGAGGTCCATCGCCTTCTGGAAGGCTTCACCGGCGTCCACGTGCCTGCCCCGGGCCATGAGCGCGCGGCCCAGGTAGAAGGGGGGAAGGGGATTCTCCGGCGCCAGCTCCGCGGCCAACTCGAACGCTGACGCCGCCTCCTGGTAGTTGGCCGCGGAGAACCATTTCTTCCCCGCCCGGAGTTTTCCACGGGCCGCTTCGGACATCTTGTCGATCCAGTCGGATTCTCCGCGGATGTCCAGTCCTTCTGTCGCCTCCGCATCCACGCGCTCGGAGGCGAACCCTTCCAGCCACGCCGGCTGGACGGTCCCCGTGACGCGGACGGCGTCGAAGACCACGTGCGCCCCGAACGTTCCGAAACCGAGGGGACCCTCGCGGACGTCTTCGTCTGAAACGTTCATCACCGTGCTTCCGTCCACGATCATGCGGATGCCCCGCCCGCGGATCTCGATCTCCACATCGTACCAGGTTCCGCACGTCACCTCGGGCCGGCTGGCGGTTTTCAGGGTGTTCTTGGGGAATTTGTGCAGGTAGGAGCCCATCTCGCCTTCCCGGTTCCTGTAGCCGAGCGTGGCGAGGTATCCGCGGCTGTTCGTGTTGCTGAAGAGGCGGAAGATGATCTCGCGTTTCACGCCGGATTGGACCTGCGCCCTGGCCTCGATCGTGACGTTTCCCGTGAAGATCGTCTTCAAGTAGGCAAAGGCGAAATCGCCACCCTCCGCAGAGACGTGCAGGGCTCCGTCCTCGACCCACATCTCGTCCGAGCCCTCACGCCCCTGCAATACGCCTTCCCAGTCGCGCAACTCGTCCGGATCCTCGAACGCGTAATCGAACGTGACGGTCCGATCCTCGTTGACGTCGACCTTCCCGCCGAAGATGTCCGCGGGAAAGGCGTCGCCCCCCCGGGCCGGAAGGGCGGCAAACGCAACGAGTGCGGGAACGAGCAACAGCCGGCAGGGTGTCTTCATGGCTTCCCCCTCCTTACGAGCGTTTCATTGTACCAGGGCCCCGGCCCGGTTCAAGGCGGAGTGCTGCAAAGTTGCCTGCTCTTCGGCAACGCTGCTGCGCCACTCCACTTCGTTCCGTGGCTCACGACGAACGTCGGCTCGCGCCCAACGAAGACACCTACAGCGCGAATGGCTCGGCAGCAGCGCGCATGACGCGCGTTATCCCCCCAGGGGGTCGAAGAGGCGGGCGCTGGGCTTCACGATGGTGGGCTGGATGAAGAAGAGGAGTTCCTTGCGCTTCTGCACCTTCCAGTAGCTCTTGAAGAGGAGCCCCAGGATGGGGATGTCGGAAAGGAGGGGAACGCCCTTCTCCACCACGGAGGACTCCTTCTGGAAAAGCCCGCCGAGGATCACCTCGAAGCCGGAGGGGACGGTGACCGTGGTCTTCACGCGCCGGTCGGACGTGTAGGGATTCTTGATGCCGGGGCCCACCTCGACCACGCCGGCCTGCGTGTTCACGGTGGTGAGGATGTCCATCTGGATGCTGTCCTCCCCGATCAGATAGGCCTTGATCTGCATCGAGATGCCGATGGGAAGTTCCTTGATCCGGATGTTGGCGCTGTTCCCCCTCAGCTGGACGGTCTGGTACGGGATCCTCTGCAGGGTCGTGATCTTGGCCTGCGTTCCCGAGACGACCAGAAGTTCCGGCTTGGCGAGGATGTTCGCGACCTGGTGCTCGCCGAGGGCGCGCATCGCCATGCTCACGGACCCCACCCGTTCCCGGGACTTGCTGACGAAGTTTCCCTCGGCGTCGACCTCGTCCACGGTCCCGAATCCGAAGGAGGTGCCGGCATACTGGATCTTGGAAGTCAGGAGGGAATCGATGTAGGACTCGGACTGGTTCCGGATGGTAAAGCCCCGGAAGAAGGTGTCCTTGGAGGACTTCCGGTCCAGATTCACCTCGAGGCCGGTCTGGAGGTCGCGGTTGGAAAGGGTCTCCACGATCCGCACGCTGATCTTGATCTGGGGCTGATCCTCCTCCAGGAATTCCAGGAGGGAGCGGAACAGATCGACGTTGTCCTTGGATCCCGTGATGGCCAGAAGGCCCAAGTGATCGTGGGCGTGGAGGGTGAAGTCCTTTCCGTTCTTCAGGCCGTAGCGGCCCAGCACCTTCGTCACGAGATCGCGGATGTGGGACTCCTTGGATTTGAATCGGTACCAGACGGTCTCCCCTGCGGGGCCCTTCAGCTTCCCGCGAGAGAAGCGGGCCTCCTTCTTCTCCCCGGCCGCGACGGCGGCGGGAAGGGCCGCCGTCAGGCACGCGGCCAGGATCGCGCCGAGCGCTCGCCTCATCGCGTTTCGCCTCCTCATGGGCTCTCAATCCTCCCGGGGGAACAGAAACCGCTCGCTGGGTTCCACGATGCGGGGCGTGATGAACACCAGAAGCTCCTTCTTCTTCGTGGTCGTCCAGTAACTCTTGAAAAGCAGGCCGAGCAGGGGGATGTCCATCAACAGGGGCACGCCTTTCTCGACGACGGCGTTCTCGTTCTGGTACAGACCCCCGATGGACAGCTTCGAGCCGTTGTCCAGGATCACCGTGTCCGAGATCTCGCGCACGTCCGTAAGCGGGTTCCTCGCGCCCTGGGAGATCTCCACGAACCCCACGACGTTGGTCACCTTCGCGTAGATCGACAGCTTGATCTTGTCCTTCGAGATCACCCAGGGCGTCACATGGAGGGTCACGCCCACGTCCGAGTAGTCCGTGGAAATGATCTCGCTGGTCCCGTGAAACGTGATCTTCTGGTAGGGGTACTTGCCTCCCGAGAAGACTTCCGCCTTGACCCCGTTGGTCACCAGGATGTCGGGCTGGGCGAGGATGTCGGAGAACTGGTACTCGCTCAGGGCGCGGATGGACATCGTGATCGCCCCCACCCGGTCGTACTGCTTCTGGTCGAGGATGTTGCCCTGGCTGTCCACCGTCCCGAACTCGGTGGTCGTCCCCTGGAAGTCGACGCTTGTCGAAATCAGGCTGTCCAGGTAGGACTGGGGTTTGTTGTTCATCTGGAATCCCCGGAAGAAGGTGCGTTCCGAGGTCTTCCGGTCCCAGGAGATGTCCAGCCCCGACTGGATGTCGCCCGATTTCACGTTCTCCGCGATCTGCACGCTGATGCGGACTTGCGGCCGCTTTTCGTCCAGGAAGGAGATGAGTTTGATGACGGTCTCCACCGTGTCCGGGGGCCCCGTGACCGCGAGAATGCCGTTCTTGTCGTCGCGGTCCAAGAAGTAGTGCTTGTTGACGGCCATGCCCTGCTTGGCCAGCACCTGGGCCACATGGTCGAAGACGCCCTGGCGCCCCGGCCGGTACCGGTACCAGAGGGTCTCCATCTTGTCGGACTGCAGTTTTTTCCGGAAAAACCGTACGTTCTTCTCGCCTGCGTCGGCGGGTCCCGAGAACAATCCCCCGAGCAGCGCCAGGCACGGGAAGAGAACGGATGCCCTCAAGAGGTTGGCCATGCCGTCCATAAAAAAACGAAGGGCTCCGAACGGAGCCCCCCTCTGCATGATTCTCGATGTGGCGCGCCCTCTCCCTAGTCCTTCAGGGCCTTGATGACGAGGCTCGTGATGTCGGGCACCTTCTTCCCCTTGATCTTGATCGAACCCGCCTCGCCGATCAAATCGTATCCCTTCTCCCCGGCGACCTTCTCGAGGGCGGAGGAGAATTTCTGGTTCGCTTTTTCGAGGAGAATGTAGTACTGGGGATCGTCCTTCCCCTTCTTCTGGGCTTGCACGTATTCCGGGATCGCCTTGAAGACCTTCACGATCTTGATCACGCCCGCCTTCTCGAAATCGTCGGCATCCCCGTAGTAGATCTTGTTCTCGTCGATCTCGACGTCTCCCTCCGCGGCGAGGGTGGGCAGGAGAAAGGACGCTCCCAGGAGTCCGGCGATCAGGATTCGTGGCATGGGCACTCTCGCAAAAAATTCATCCGCCCTGACACTCTATCGGTAGACCCCCAGATCGGATGCACCTCTAATTCTAAGTGTATGTTTATTTTTCCTCGAATCAAGGCCGGGAGGAACAAGTTACAGAACTGAGACAAGGAGGGAACCATGGTTCCCTTGCCGATCTCCCCCCGTTCTTCCTCCCTCTAAACGGCGGGGACGGCCGCAAGTTCAGCCTTCTTCGGAAAAAGATCCATACATTCTTTGCAGCGGCCGGATTTCGCCCCTGGAGAAGCGCTTCAGCTCCCCCGCCGCGGGCGTCCGGAGCCTCCGCCCTCCCGCCGCTTGCCGCGGCCGCCTCCCCGGCCTCCGCTTCCCCGGTCCCGGCGCGACGAGGAGCGGCGCCGGTCGCCCCGGTCTCCCCCGCCGGACCGGGAAGCGGCCCGTTCTTCCTCGCTTCGGGTCGTGAGTTTCACCTTGCCGGCGTCGTCGATGTTCAAGACGTGCACGGTGACGCGGTCGCCTTCCTTCATGACGTCCTCGACGCGCTCCACGTACCCGGTTCCCATTTCGGAGATGTGCACGAGCCCCTCGGTTCCCGGCAGGATTTCGACGAAGGCGCCGAAATCCTTGACGGAGGTGACGACGCCCTCGTAGGTCTTCCCGATCTCGGGGGTGGCGAGGAGCCCCTCGACGTATTCCCGGGCCTTGTAGACAGACCTGGCATCTCTTCCCGAGATGGCGACGCGGCCGTCGTCCTCCACGTCGACTTCGACGTCCATGTCCGACTGGATCTTCTTGATGGTTTTTCCTCCCGGGCCGATGACGAGGCCGATCTTATCGGGGTCGATCATGACCATGGAGATGGCGGGGGCGTATTCGGAAAGATCGGGGCGCGGGGCGGGTAGCGCTTTTTCCATCTGGTCGAGGATGTGGAATCTTCCCTTGCGTGCCTGCTCGAGGGCGTTTCCGAGGATCTCTTTCGAGATGCCGTCGATCTTGATGTCCATCTGGAGGGCGGTGACGCCTTCACGCGTGCCGGCCACCTTGAAATCCATGTCGCCGTGATGGTCCTCGTCGCCCAGGATGTCGCTGAGGATGCAGACCTGTCCCTCTTCGAGGACGAGTCCCATGGCGATGCCGGCGATGTGCGTCCGAAGGGGGACGCCGCCGTCCATGAGGGCAAGGGAGGCGCCGCAGACCGTGGCCATGGAGGAGGAGCCGTTGGATTCGAGGATGTCGGAGACGATCCGGATCGTGTAGGGAAACGCTTCCCAGTCGGGCAGGAGAGGGGTGACGGCGCGTTCCGCCAGGTGGCCGTGTCCGATCTCTCGACGTCCGGGTCCGCGGATGGGCTTGGTTTCGCCGACGGAGAACGGAGGGAAGTTGTAATGGAGGAGGAACCGCTTGCGGGACTCCTCGAGGAGCCCGTCGATGCGTTGCTCGTTCTCGATGCTCCCCAGCGTCAACGCGACGAGGGCCTGGGTTTCCCCGCGCGTGAAGAGGGCGGATCCGTGGGTTCTCGGCAGGAGTCCGGGCTCGGAGGTGATGGTGCGGATGTCCTGGTAGCCCCGTCCGTCGATCCGTTTCCCGGAGAGGATGGCCCGTCGGTGGGCCTGGTGGTGGACCTTCTCGAAGGCTTTCTTGAAGGCCATCTCCCGGTCGCGTTTCTCCTCCTTGTCGAGGTCCTCGGGGATCCGCTGCTGGAGCATCTCTTCCCTCAGCGCCTTGACGGCGTCCTTCCGGGCGAACTTGCCCTCGGTCCTGAGGGCGGCCTCGAGACGGTCGCCGAGAGCGGACGCGATTTCCTTCACGAGGGTTTCGTCCCCCTCATCGTTCTCGACGTCGGCCACGGGCCGTGCGACCTTCTCGATGATCTCGTCCTGGAGGTCGATGATCTCGTCGATGACCTTCTGCGCCTCGTCGAGCGCCTCGAGGAGGGTCTCCTCGGGGACCTCCCGGGCTTCTCCCTCGACCATGGCGAGGTTGCCCCGCCGCCCGCAGACGACGAGGTTGAGCGGGGAGTTCTCGTAGTCCTCGTGTGTGAGGTTCACCTTCATCCCGCCGTCGACAAGTCCCATGCGGACGGCGCCGAGCGGTCCCTTGAAGGGCATGCCGGAGATGGACAGGGCCGCGGAGGCCCCGATGATGGAGGGGATGTCGGGGTCGTTGATCTCGTCGAAAGAGAGGACCATGCAATGGATCTGCACCTCGTCCTTGAAGTCCTCGGGGAAGAGGGGTCGGACGGGGCGATCGACGAGCCGCATGGTGATGATTTCCTTTTCGGTGGGTCTTCCCTCGCGCTTGAAGAATCCGCCGGGGAACTTGCCGGCGGAATACGTCTTCTCGCGGTAATCCACCTGGAGCGGGAAGAAGTCGATCCCGGGGCGGGGGGGGCCGGTGACCGCCGCGACGAGAACGACGGTCTCGCCGTACCGGACCAGTGCGGCGCCGTCCGCCTGCTTGGCCATGCGGCCGACCTCGATGGACAGCGTCCGTCCTCCGATGTTCTTTTCCACTTGAATGATGTTCACTTCGTGTCCTCCGAAAGGCAGGTAAAGAGAATCGTCATGCGGGAACCGAAATTGCGGACGGGCGCGGCGGGACGGGTTGGATGCGGAAGATGCGGAAAGAAAGGAAGACTTGTCTTCCCTTGTTTCCAGATCTTCCCCTTCCGCCCGGCCACCGCACTACCGGCGCAGACCCAGCCTCTTGACCAGGCTGGTGTATCGGTCCGCGGAAACCTTCTTCAGGTACTTCAACAACTTCGAGCGCCGGCTCACCTGCATCAGAAGGCCGCGGCGGGAGGCATGGTCCTGGGAATGGACCTTCAAGTGCTCCGTCAGATGGCGGATGCGTTCCGTCAGCAAGGCCACCTGGACCTCCGGCGATCCCGTATCGCCCTCATGGATCCGGTACGTATCGATGATCGCTTTCTTGTCTTCTACGGTCAGATGCATGGCTTTGCACCTTGCGTCTCGATGGAAAAGGGAAAGTATACCAACCCGGCCGAACGATGCAAAGAACTATTTCCGGGATCCGGGCGCCGCCTCCGGCTCAGAGCATGTGGAAAAATCCGCTCGCGCAGGGCACCAGGGATTTTTTCACAGCCTCTCAGGAGGAGGCCTTCACGAACTTCATCCGCAAATCATAGAGGGTCATCTCCAGGGCCCTGTGTTCCTCCTCGGTCAGGTTGCCCTTCGTCTTCTCTTTCAGGATGCCCAGAAGATCGATCGTGTACTTCGCGTGCTCCAGATCCCGCGCCGTTTCCCCCGTGACCGGATTGGGGACCTCGCCCAGGTTCATGGAGACCTGGGTGGCCAGCCCCACCACCAGCATGAGGAAGGAGGGTTTCGGCATGGGCGGGCTTCCGTTCTCGCTTGGCGTTTCGGTGTCTTCGGCCATGTTGGCTTCCTCGTGAACAGCAAAAGGGCCTCGCGGGTCCGGAACAAGGCTCCCCGCCCCGCGTCCGCGAGGCGGGGGGTCACTTGCCCTTGGGCGTCTTGCCCTTCTTGATCTTCTGCGTTTGTTTCCTCTCCTTGCCTTTCCGGGAGGACCGCTTGCGTCCCCGGCGCCCCTCCGCGTACGTGCACGAGGCCCGCACGAACTCCCGGAACAACGGGTGCGCCCTCACCGGGCTGGACTGGAACTCGGGATGGAACTGCACGGCCACGAACCACGGATGGCCGGGTACCTCGATGATCTCCACCAGGTTCTTGTCCGCGTACTTCCCCGAGACCTTGAGGCCGGCCTGGACCAGCCGCTTGCGGTAGGCGTTGTTGAACTCGAACCGGTGCCGGTGCCTCTCATGCACGAGGCGCTCGCCGTAGGCGGCCCAGGCCAGCGTGTCCTTCTCGAGCGAGCACGGGTAGGCTCCCAGCCTCATGGTGCCCCCCAACTTGTCCACGCCGCGCTGTTCGGCGAGAAGGGAGATCACGGGATGCGAGGTCTCGCGGTCGAACTCCGTCGAGTGCGCGCCCTTCAAACCCGCCACCCCGCGGGCGAAATCCACCGTGGCGCAGTGCATGCCGAGGCAGATCCCGAAATAGGGGACCTGGTTCTCCCGCGCATAGCCCGCGGCCATCACCTTGCCCTCGAAACCGCGGTCCCCGAACCCCCCCGGCACCAGGATGCCGTCGACCCGCGAGAGGTGCCGGTCGGGCCCGTCCTTCTCCACGTCCTCGGCGGAGACCTTGTGCAGGACCACGCGGGCGTCGTTCTCGATGCCGCCGTGGTCCAGCGCCTCGTAGAGGGACTTGTAGGCGTCCTGCAGGTCGATGTATTTCCCCACGACGGCGATCTCGGCGCTTCGCGAGGGGTGCCGGATGTGCTCGAGCATCCTGCTCCACGCCTCCAGCTCCGGTTCGACGTCCACGGGAAGACCCAGGCGCTTGAGAATCAGCGTGTCCAGGCCCTGCCGGTGGAGGGTGAGGGGGAGTTCGTAGATGCTGAAATCGACGTCCTTTTCCTCGATGACCGCTCGCTTGGGGACGTTGCAGAACAGGGAGAGCTTGTCCCGGATCTCCGCCGTCATGTCCAGTTCCGTCCGGCAGATGAGCACGTCGGGCTGGATCCCGATCTCCCGCAGTTTTCCCACGCTGTGCTGCGTCGGTTTGGTCTTCACCTCGCCCGACGCCCGGAGGAAGGGAAGCAGCGTCAGGTGCGCGAACACGACGTTCTCCGGCCCCTCGTCCAGGCCGAACTGCCGGATGGCCTCCAGGTACGGAAGGGACTCGATGTCGCCCACCGTCCCGCCGATCTCGCAGATCGTCACGTCCACGTCGGGGCCGTCGAGCTTCCGGATGCAGTGCTGGATCTCGTTGGTGATGTGGGGGACCACCTGGATCGTCCCCCCCAGGAAATCGCCCCGCCTCTCCTTCTCGATGACCGAGAGGTAGATCTGTCCCGTCGTGAAGTTCGAGGACGTCGTGATGTTCGCATGGGTGAACCGCTCGTAGTGTCCCAGGTCGAGATCCGTCTCGGCCCCGTCTTCCGTGACGAAGACCTCGCCGTGCTGGAAGGGGTTCATCGTGCCGGGATCCACGTTGATGTACGGGTCGTATTTCTGCATGGCCACGTTCAGCCCGCGGCTCTCCATCAGCATGCCCAGCGCGGCCGAGGTCAGGCCCTTGCCCAGCGAGGAGACCACGCCACCCGTGATGAAGATGTGCTTCGTCATCCCCCCCTCCTACAAGAAACATCCCCCGCCAAAGCGGTCCAATGGCCAGGGGAAGGCAGGTCATTCGACCCTGATCTCGCTGATCTCGTGCGTCCCACCTGATGGCGCTACGCGAAATCCCAAATCACAAAATCTAAACCACAAGGAACTCGAAATCCAATGGATAGCTTTGCACTGCTCCGAAATGCGGCCGGCTGGGAACCGCCGGTCCGGGCAATGATGCAGGCCACGGGCTCGGGGGGCTAGGCACATCGGACCGCCCCTACAACCCTTTCGACTGAAATCTGAAATCGGTTCCGAAAATTTGGCAATACCCATGATCGACGACCGCCTTGGAGGGCGAGGGTCCTCCCGAGCCCAAACACAGTCGGCTCGCCGGCCCGTACTACGCCGATCGGCTCTTGCAAGGGCTACGTAGGGTCCTCCGTAGCTCACGCAACCACCTGCAAGCGAAGGAGGAGAGGCTCGCCCTCCAAATTTTCATGGTTTCCGGGAGAGCCGAAGGCTCATGATGGACGACAATCTGAAATCCCTCCCTCAGAAATCAGCGAAGATCAGTAAGCGACCAGAGCGATCAGGCTCGAGAAGACTGCGCAGCAACGTACCTCGCCTCCGAAAAACCATCTTGCACGTCCAGGGGTCAAGACCCCTGCCGGGCCGAAAACACCTCGAAATCCTCCGGCGTGTCCACCGAGAAGAGCGGCGCTTCGATCCGCCCCACCACGATGCGCAGGCCCGCCTCCAAAGCGCGCAGCTGCTCCAGCCGCTCCCGTCGCTCCAGGGGCGAGGGCGGAAGGGAGACGAAACGCTCCAGCACCTCCCGCCGATAGCCGTAGAGGCCGGCGTGCACGAGGACCTCTCCCCCACCGCCCTCCCGGTCGAAGGGGATGGGCGCCCGGGAGAAATACAGCGCCCGGCCCCCCTTGCCGAGGACCACCTTCACGCGCCCCGGATCCCCCCGCGCCTCGGGCCCCGCCGGATAGGCCAGGGTCGACATCGCCGCCCCGCCATCCTCCCTGAGCAGCCTCACCAGAAGGCTCACGTGCGCAGGCCCCGCGCCGGGTTCGTCCCCCTGGATGTTCAGCACGATGTCCGGCGGCGGCCGGATCCCGGAGGCCGCCTCGTGAACGCGGTCCGTTCCCGAGGGGTGGTCGCCACGCGTCATCACCGCCCGCCCGCCGAAGCCTTCCACGGCCTCGAGAATCCTTTCGTCGTCCGTGGCGACGACAAGGTCGTCCACCTCCGTCGAGGCGCGGATTCCTTCCCAGACGTGCTGGACGAGCACCTTCCCCCCGGCTCTCAGGAGTGGTTTGCCCGCAAGCCTCGAAGATCCGTACCGCGCCGGAATGATGGCCGCGACCTTCATTTCCCTCCGTCCGAAGGCCGGTTCCCCAGATCCTTCTTCTGCTTCTCGAACAGCGACGCCCCTTCCCGGTTCTGGATCACCCGGAACCCCGTTTCCGAGCGGGAGGCGTTGACGATGACGATCTTCGAGTCCACGAAACGCCGCAGGCGGCGCATGGCTTCCGCGTCGTCGCCGGCGGATCCCCGCACCATCACGCGGGTCTCCCCGTCGACCTCGGCGAGGAGAACGTGGTTCCCGGGCCGCATGGCCAGCGCGGCGTCCAGGCCGGACGCGACCCTCCACGTCTCGGGAAAACCGAGGTCCGCGAGGCGCTGCAGGGTTTCCCCGATCGTTTCTTCGCTGACCGGCTTGATCCCTTGCGGGATGTCGTCCCGGACGATCCCCTCCTTCACGTACCGGGGATGCGTCCGGTTCAACAGGCCGATGTACAGGGGCTCTTCCGCGTGCTTCCGTCGCGGTGTCCTGTAGCAGAGCAGGGCTTCGCGGAACGCGACGCCTCCGCCGCTTCCGCATCCCGCCAGGAGGACGGGGGCCAGGATCAGCCAGGAAAGAACGGTCCGTTTCATGAAGGATCCCTCCCGATTCGATCCGAAGCCGAGGAAAAGGACGAGGGGCGGGGGGGAACGGTCTCGAGAGCGTGAAGCCGCCTCCGCGGGATTCGGGTCCGGGTGCTGCGTTCCATCCGGGGCCAGGGCCGAAAATCGCGATCGTTTTTCAAAACATCTTCACGGCGGAGGGGACGTCCTCCGCGAAGGAAAAGAGTTGTGAAAGTCCCAGCAGGTCGAACACCTCCATGACGTTCTGGGTGGGTTTCATGAGCACGATGTTTCCCTGGTTTTCCTGGGCGGTGCCGATGGCGCCGATGAAGACCCCGGCGCCGGCGGAGGAGATGTAGTCGACGCCGGAGAGGTCGACGATGATCTGAAAGCTGTTGTCGTTGAAGAGGTTGTTGATGGTCGTTTCCATCTCCTCGAAGGTGTGGGCGTCCAGGAACCCCTCCACCTTTATCATGTAGACCCCATTGCCGACCTCCTTGGTCTGGATGGCAAAGTCCGGCATTGTGGTCTCTCCTTTCGTTTCCGGGGTCACGATGGATTACGGAGGTACTTCACGAGGTGCAATCTGTTCTTCCTTCCTTCCAGAAAGGCGTAGTTGACCTCGTCCATGATCTGTCGCATCAGGAAGATCCCCAGCCCCGTTTTCTTCCCCAGCCGTATATGCTCCTTCATGTCCGGTTCCGAAATGCTGTCCGGGTTGAACGTGCTTCCGGAATCCCGGATGACGATCTCGAATTTCTCCTCGCCGGCGTGGACGTCGATCCGGACCCAACCTTCCTCCCGCTCCCCGTAGGCGTGCTTGACGATGTTGGCCACGGCCTCGTCGACGGCGAGGATCACCTTGTTCCGGTCGCGCTCGTCGAGCCCGCTCTTGCCCACCAGGCGGGACATGAATTCCCGCACGTTCCTCAGGTTCGACGTGTCCGCCGCGATCTCGATGCTGTCCTGGATTACGTAACCCATGTGCACCCGTCACAAAGCCGCAAGGCGTCTCGTATTGCCCATTCCGGGACCTCCGCCTCTCTCGCCCTGCCGGCCCCCCCGGCGATGCCCCCTACACGACGCGGAACGTGGATATCGTGATGTCGTCATGCTGTTCCGCCTTTCCCTGGTGCTTGCTCAAATCGTTCACGAGGATGTTGATGAACTGGTTCGAGTTCCGATCCCCCATCTTCTGGCACACCATGAAGAACCGGTCGTCCCCGTATTCCTCGTGCTGCTCGTCCATGGCCTCGACGACCCCGTCGGTGTACATCACCACCCGGTCCCCGGGCCCGAGCGCCACCTCCTGCTCCTTGATGGTCCGGTCGAAGATGGGGCCCTTGTCGAATCCCAGGGCGATGCCGTTCGGATTGACGGAGTCGAGTTTCTTGGTCTTCTTCCGGTAGACCACCAGGGGATTGTGTCCGGCGCTGCTGACGATGATTTTCCGGCTCTTGATGTCGAGGATCAAGTAGAGAGCCGTGACGAACATGCCGCGCCGGATGTCCCGGGCGATCACCTTGTTCACTTTTTTCAGCGTGTCGGCCGTGGACAGGTTCCGCGGCGCCTCCATCCGGAGAAGGGAGCGCGCCATGGTCATCACCATCGACCCCGGAATCCCCTTCCCGGACACGTCGGCCACGATCAAGCCCAGGTGATCCTCGTCGATGTCGATGTAATCGTAGTAATCGCCGCCGACCTCCTTGCTGGGCCGGTAGTAGGCGTCCACGTCGTACCCCTGGATCTCGGGGATCTTCGAGGGCAACAGCCCCGCCTGGATCTCGGTGGCGATCTTCAGGTCGTGCTCCCGGGCCTGGTTCTCGATCTCCCGGTCATGGGCCACCTTCAGATTCTGGGTCATCGCGTCGAAGGTGCGGGCCAGCACCCCGATCTCGTCCTTGCTGGTGGGGACCGTCTTGTGCCCCAGGTTGCCCTTCGAGACCTGCGTGATGTCGTCGATGAGCTTGTTGACCGGCCTGGACACCGCCGAGGCCAGGATGAACGAGGTCCCCACCCCGAAAAGGATGCCGATCAGCGTCGCGAACACCACGTACATAAGGAGGTTCCGCCGCGTCCGGGCGATCTTCTCGGCGGACATCACGACCAGCGCCTTGCCCCGGCCCTTGTCGAGTTGGCCCTCGAAGAGCACCATGGGACTGCGCCGGCCCCCCTCCTCGTATTCCCCCTGGGCGATGTTGATGTTGGTCTCGAGCCCCTCCCACTCGTACTTGGTCTTGCTCTCGGGGAACAGCCTCGATCCGCCGCGGGGATTGAGCGTCATCCCCTTTTCCTTGGACGAGATCATCGCGTTGAGGACCTTCGTGTTCCGCTTCTTGTCCGACTGGCGGGCCCGGTATTCGAGCATGTCCAGAAGGTACTGGTTGTACCGGTGCTTGATCGTCCCCTGGAGGCCCTCGAGATCGTCTTCCCATTCTTTCAATTTTTCGGGATCGATGTCCGCTTTCGTCCTGCCCTCGGGAATCCGTTCCTGCCAGAACTTGTCCGTATCCAGCTCGATGTACTCGAAGAAGGAATCGGCGATGCTGGCCACCGACACGAGCATCAGCGCCCCGTTGTCCTCCATCTCCTTGCGGAGGCTCCCCACCGACACGGAGTAGATCACGAGCGAGAAGATGATCATGACGAAGAAGATGAGGGCGGAAATGGTGAGGATGAACTTCAACCCCAGGGTGATCCCTTCCGGCTTGAAGAAATCGCGCATCTCGGCCGTCGTGCGCGAGCCGCGCTCGGGGGCCTTGCGGACGCCGCTCTTCTCCCGGCCGGAGGGCTTCCGCTTGCGGTCCGAGGGCTTCTTCTTCGGCCCCCCGCCTTCCTTCGCCGGGGAAGGCCCCCCCCGGGCCACCCCGCTCTTCTTCGCGGCGGATTTTTTCCGACCGCCCTTGACGGCCGCCTGGCGTCCGCTGGGCTTGCGGGACCCCTTCTTCCGCGCCGAGGATGTCCGCTTCTTTGCCATGCGTCGCCGCAAATAAACGTCTAGCGGGCGAATTCCACCTTGTTCCGCCCCTGGTTCTTGGCCCGGTACAGGGCCTCGTCCGACTTGGCCACGAGATCACGGATGTCGGCGGCGTCTTCGGGAAACGTCGCCACGCCCAGGCTGATCGTCACGCTCAGGGGTTTCTGATCCTTCACTTCCACCAGCGTACCCGCCACGGCCAGCCGCAGGCGGTCGGCGATCTTCCGGGCGTCCTCCTTGGACGTCTCCGGAAACACGAGGGAGAACTCCTCCCCCCCGTATCGCGCGACGATGTCCATGCTCCGCACGGAGTCATGCAGCGTCCGCGCCACCGCCTGGAGAACCTTGTCCCCCACCGGGTGGCCGTAGGTGTCGTTGAACTCCTTGAAATGGTCGATGTCCGCCATCACCAGCGAGACGTACCGCATCGCCCGCCCGTTCGCCGCCTTCTCCGATTTCTCCTTCTGGAGGTAGCGCCGGGCCCGCGAGATCTCCTGGAGCAGATGGACGTCGAAGTGGCCCCGCGAATACACCTGCGTCAGGTTGTCCACGATGGAGCGGTGGTAGAGCTGGGCGTTGTGCAGGGCGATGGCCACCATGTCCCCCAGCATGCGGGCGAACTCCCGGTCCTCCTCGGTGAACGGGCGGCCGCCGATCTTCGGTCCCAGACACAAAAGCCCCGTGAGGACCTGCTCGTCGTCCGCGGCCCTCGACGCCCGGTTCACCAGGGGAATGACGAGCTCCACCCCGGCCGCCGCCAGCGTCTCCGCCTCCTCCAAAGAGGATGGAAACGTCTCGTATTCCTCCCGCAGGAGGGGGCGCCCCGCCTGCACGAGGTGCCGCCCGAAGGGGCCCTCCGCGGCAAAAGCGAGATCGAGGCGCCGGTCTTCCGGGGGCGCCGTCACCGAAATCCTGGGCGTCTCGAACGTTTCGGGCCTGAGAACGTGGACGCGCCGGACCCCGAACTGCCCCCGCATCATGGTGACCGTGAAAGCCTCGATCCGCTTGAGATCCAGGCTCTTCGCGTTGATCTGGTTCGCGATCTCGATGATCGTGGAGAAATCGATCCGCTGCTTTTTCACTTCCCGCTGCAGGGACGATTCCGATTCCTGCAGGCGATTCACCCAGGCAAGCAAGCGCTCTCCCTCGGGATCGCCGGACAGTCTCCGCCTGAGAACCGTGTGGGCTTCCCGGTCCTGGTCACCCATCGCGCGCTCCGAAGTCTCGGGGGAGCCGATCAGAGATGAGGGATCAGCAGGCAAGCGACCCGGACCACCTGGTTCGCCAGCAACCCGGCAAGCAAGTCGTCCAGGACAATTCCCCACCCACCCTTCCAGGTCTCCACGTTACGGACGGGCCAGGGTTTCCAGATGTCAAATAGACGGAAGCCCAGAAAGGCGATGCCACCCGTCCACACGGTATAGCTGCCCAAAAAGCTTAATGAAACACAATATCCGGCCACCTCGTCAAGGACAAATTGACCGGGATCCTTCTTCCCGAAGACCTCCCGCGCCCGGTGGCCCAGGGGAATCGCCAGCGCGGAAACCGCCAGCGCCGCCCCGGCCGTCCCCCAGAAAAGATGGTCCGGACGCGCCCCCGCCCCAAGCGCCGCGGCATAGGCGCATGCCGTCCCCAGCGTGCCCCACGTCCCCGGAAAAGACGGAAGATACCCCAGGAAGAAGAAACTGCACGTTCCCTTGTAAAGCGCGTTCTTCAATGGTGCGTCTGCAACCTACTCGTCACGCCGCTCGGGATCGCCTTCTTCTCCACCGGATTCCCGTTCGTCCCCCACCGCGCCGGCCTCGCCCTCCGTCGCCTCTTCCCTCTCCTCCCGGCCCTCTCCCGCCGCCGCCCCCGCCGCGCGCTCCTCCCCCGTTCCGAAAAGCACCCCCCCCTCGACCGCCCCGCCCGCTCCCGCCTCCTCCGCCGCCTCTTCCTCCTCGATGGCCGGGGGCAGCGGCCCCTCGAACTTGCCCGCCGCGGCCAACTCCCGGATGCGCGCGTGAACGCGCCCCCGCAACGCCGGGATGTCCTTTTCGATGATCTCGTCCAGCCGCCTCTCCTCCCCCCGGGACAACGGCTTGATCGCCTCGAAACCCAGCGTCTCCAGGGCCTGCACCGCGCGGTCCTGCACCGAACGCCAGACCGCCCTCAGATCGTCCGCCGCTCCCGACAGGATGAGATCGTTGTGGTAGACCGACTCGAACACCCCCGACAGCCCCGACAGCAGATCCTTTCCCGTCGCCCGCGACTGGTAGCGCCCGAAAAGATAGAGCCCCGCCCCCACCAGCATCCCACCGAGGATCATGAACAGGTGAACGTACCACTCCGCCCCCAGCTGATGCGTCAGCGCCGCCCCCGCCACCCCGATCAGCACCGCCGCCGCGCAGAGCGTGAGAAACTGCCGCCGAACCGATCGAACCTTCCGCGTCGCCGCCGAGCAAACCTTCGCCTCCATCCGCAGACGCCGCGAATGCTCGTGAAGGCGCGTCAGAATGTTGTCCACGCGCCGCGCCGGCGCACGCCGGATCTCCGTCACCACTTCCTGACGCGCGTCCGCGAAATCCGCAAGCGGCAGGGCCGGTTCCGAGGCCCCCTCCACCGGAACGTACGTCGTGTAGATCATGGGGAGATCCTTGCGGGGGATCACCTTCGAAAGATTCCAGCAGAGCGCCCCGTACGCCCGCGCGAAATCGCGCAGCGTGCGGAACTGGTCCATCTTGTTCAGCACGATCAGCAGCTTGTGGTCGATGTCCAGAAGCGCCGACGTGAACACCTTCAGCGTCTCCCCCGTCGTCCCCGGCTTGTCCGGGTCGAAGAAAACGAGCACCACGTCCGCACGCTCCACGAACCAACGCACCGCGTTGACGAAATCATACCCCCGCCCAAGATGAGCGTCCGCCGCGTCGATCATCCCCGGCGTGTCCACGATGGCGAGATCGCGAAGAAACTCCTTCCCACGCGTCTTCAGCCGGAGGTGCGAAATCAGCTTCGGACCGAACCGCTCCAGGTCGCTGAAGGGCAGCTCCGGATTCGTCACCAGCGCCGGACCGTCCTTCTCGTCGTCGGAACCGTAACTCAGAATCGTGAAACCGTCGTCGATGGGCGCAAGACCCGTCCGCTGGATCTCGTCCTCCAGCATGTAGTTGATGAACGTCGATTTCCCCGAGGAGTGGTTTCCCAGGATCAGCACCATCGGATCCCCCCGGTGCTCTCCCGCCGTCGGCGCCCGCTGAAAAGCGAATCGCTTCCCCAGGGGATCCAGGAAACCTTCATACGTGTCCCGGGCGAACCCCCCCACGCTTTCCAGGATCTCGTGGATGTCGTCGAACCCTTTGGCCATGAAGCCCTCCTTTGAAACCGCGCCTCGTCAACGAGTGGAATTCTACACCTCTTTCCCGGAAAAAAAAGAAAAAACGAGAAATAACCACAATATCTTGTGCCTCCAACGATGTTCGGCACAAGCGATCCAGTGCGGCCGTCACGGCTCGCCCGGCCGGCGGGACGGACGGCTCTACCTGGGTTTCCCCTTCTCCCCGGGCAGGTAGAGGAACTTGAAGGTGCCTTCGTCCGGGATCCACAACGCCTTGATGTCGGATTCCTCCTGCTTGCCGCCGAACCGGGCCCGCAACGTCTGCCGGCCCTCGGTGTAGACGGTGCCGTGGTCCCAGTCGATCTTGAAGGTGTGCAGGTCCACCGATTCGACCGTCTTGACGAGGGCGCCGCGCAGGATGTCGGAGACGCCCTTGAAGGTGTGGAACCGGAGCTTGCCGCGGGAGAGGAAGAAGGACTCCACGGTCTTCCGGTCGCGCCGGTTGATCGCGTCGATCAGCTGTTCGGTCCTCAGGCGCACGGCCATCTCGATGAACCGGGTGGACCGGCGGGGTCCGCCCAGGATCCACCGCCCCTTCTCGCGGCGCCATTCGGTCGTCTCTTCCACGGCCCACGCATCGCCGGTTCCCCGCCGCGTTCCGCTTCCCCGGATGCGGACCACCACGGTCTTCCCCGTGCGCTGAACGGAGACGATCTCCATGGATTCGATCCGGATCCCCTTGAAGATCACCCGGGCGGCCGTGGTCAGGAGTTCCATCTCCCGGGTCTCCCTCCGGCGGCTCAGGAAATCCGCGATCCGCTCCGTCTCGCCTTTTTGCAGGATCTCGACGAACGCCCGGGCCCGGCGGGCGACCTCCGCCTCCGCCTGCGCGCGCCGGGTCGCCTCGCGGACGTCGGCGTACACGTCCTCGGCCGCGAGCGCCGGCGGGAAGCCTTCCAGCACGCGTACGGCTTCTTCGTATCTTCCCTCGCGTTTCAATCTTCCGGCGCGATCCATGCGCTCGGAAGCCTCGAGGAGGGCCTTGAACGCCCTGCCGGGTTGGCGGTCATCGTCCAGGCCGGCGGCGAACGTCTCCAGGGTCCCGGACGCGGCGTCGAACGCCCCTTTCCGGTAGAAGGCCTCGGCCGAGGCCATCACGGCCGTCTCTTCGCCGCGGGGGTCGCCTCCAGGGGTCTCCTCCGGGCGGGGGTCCCCGTCTCGCCCCCCCGTCGAGAGGACGAGGATGAGGGCCGCCGTGCCGATGGCGAGGACGACGGCTCCGGCCAGGGCGCCCGGCAGGATTCTCGAGGGTTTTCCGGCCGGGGATGGCGCGGCGCCGGCCTCGACGGGGACCCCGCCGATCCGGGCGACGCGTTCGCGCACCTCCTTCATGGTCTGGGGCCTGGAGGCGGGGTCCTTTTCCATCATGGCTTCGATGAGGTCGGAGAGTTCGCGTGGGATCTCGTCGGCGAGATGCCGTGGAGGTACGAGGGGCTCGTTGATGTGCTTGAGGAGGGTGGCCATGGCCGTGTCCCCCTCGAAGGGGAAGACGCCGGTGACGAGGTAGTAGAAGGTCGCCCCGAGGGCGTAGACGTCTGAGGCGGGTCCGGCCTGCTCGCCGCGGCACTGTTCCGGGGACATGAAGAAGGGGGTTCCCAGGATCTGGTCCGGCGTGGAGATGGAGGAGCGCCGGTCCGCACGGCCGGCAAGGCCGAAGTCCGTGACCTTGACGTCGTCGTCGGGGGTGATCAGGAGGTTGTCGGGTTTGATGTCGCGATGGACGAAGCCCTTGTCGTGGGCGGCGTCGAGGGCGGAAGCGGCCTGGGCGACGAAGCGGCAGGCCTCGTGCACGGGAAGCCGCTCCTCGCGGGCCATCCGGTCTCCGAGCGACTCGCCCTCGACGAGTTGCATGACGATGTAGTGGTCGTCGCCCTTGCGCCCCACGTTCATGACCTGCACGATGTGGGGGTGTTCCAGCCTGGCGGCGGCCTTCGCTTCGCGTAGGAAGCGTTTCAGGGACTCGCGCCGTCCGGCGAGGGAGGCGGGGAGCACCTTGACGGCCACTTTCTTTTCGAGACCGATGTGGAGGGCCTCGTAGACGGCGCCCATTCCGCCGCGCCCGATGAGGCGACGGATCTTGCATCCCCCGAGGATCTTGCCGACGAGTGCGGCGTTTTTCTCGCTCATGACGCCGGAGGGGAAACGTGAACCGGTCCTGCAACGCGGGGGTTACTCTTCCCGGAAGATGTCCTCGATGGGCTCCTTCTTACCGCCCCGGCTCGGGGCGAAGAATGCATCGGTCTCGAACCCCAGGAGGCGTGCGAGGGTGGCGGGGAACTGGTTGAGGTAATAGCCCTTGGTGACCTCTCCTCCGACCTTGATCTTGGGGCCCACGAACACCGCCCCGCTGACCTCGTTCACGACCACGAAGGTTCCCATCTGCTTGTAGTAGGGATTGGAGCGGAAGGCGCGCCAGAGGTTGTAGCAGGCCTCGTCGTCGTCGCGCATCTTGGCGGCCATCATCGCGCGCTTGTCGGAGGTTCGCTTGACCTCGTCGAGGCCTTGCACGGCGCTGAAACGGAAGACGGCAAACCGGGGAGCCATGCGCGGATCTTGCAGAAGGCGGACGCCCAGACGGAGCAGAAAGGCGTCGGAATCGGTGAGCTGGCCCCCGTGTTCGGCCACCACGTCCTTGAGGAAGGCCTGGACGCCTGGATTGGGGAAATCGACGTCGAGGTGGAGCTTGCTGGCGCTCAGGGTCTGGCCGAGGGACCGCTGGATCTTGAAGGGGCTCTTCCCTTCCTTCCGCTCGGACAGGATGTGTTCCTGGACGTTGAGATCGATGGCGTTCAGCTTCGCCCGCGTGACCGCCGTGGGGCTGAACTGGTTCTTGAAACTGGGGACGAGGTCCAGGAAATCGTAGATGACGTTGGCCGGCCCCCGGCTGACCAGCCAGACGAAACGGGCTTCCTCCCCCGAGATCTTGCGGAAGAGGTCGAAGACCGTGGGGACCTTGAACTTCCAGACGTTCCCGTCGGGGATGATGGCGTTGACGGGGATGCCGGTGAGGAATTCCCCCATCCAGCGGGTCCGGTCGGCCACCCACATGGTGCGGATGGATTTCACGAAGGTCCCGAAGGGGCGGATCTCGTTCCAGATCCTCGGGAGGTTCTCCTTCTTGGGATCGCCGAAGCCCACCTTCGTATCGGAGACCCCGCCCCCCACCACGACGACCACCACCGAGGGCTGGATGTCCTGGGCGGGGATCTCGGCTCCCTGGACCAGTTTCTCGAGCAGGCTCTTGATCTTCTTCCGTTTCTCGTCGCCGGAGAGGCCTCCCGCCGGCTTGAAGTATTCCTCGATCTGGAAGGGGAGCATGGATTCCAGGCGGAGGATGCTCTTTTCGAGGAACTGCTTGTCGTCCCACCCCAGACGCTCCCAGCTGCCGGCGTAGGCCTTCAGTTCCTCGACCACCGCCTCGGGAACCCGCGGTTCGAGAACGTGAAGGCGGTGCAGGATGTGCATGGCCTCGGCAGAAGGGGGCCGCGTCTGCGCGAAGGAGGCGGAGGCGAGCGTGACCAGGGCGCCCAGCGCCAGGACGGCGGCGATCGCGCGCGGGCTTTTCATGGTTCCGATCCTCATCGCGTCTCCTCCATGACCACGCCGTCGCACCCCGGCGTGGGGACGTCGAGGATCTCGCCGACGGTGGCCGCGATGTCGATCTGGGAATAGGGGCGGGTGAACTTCTTGTTGGCGGGGATGCCGGGCCCCACGAACAGCGCCCAGACGTGCCGCGCCCCCTCGTCGTCGGCGATGTGGTCGACGAAACCGCCACGGCCCTGCCCGGAGAGGCTCCGGCCGCAATCGGGGATCACGATGAGCAGCGTGTGCTTGAGGTAGGCCCGGTTCCGCTGGATGGACATCCACAGCCGGGAGACGAGTTCGTCCAGCGCGCGGACCTGCCCGACGTAGTCGGTGTAGGACCCCCGGTGGGCGATGTCCGGTCCCGCGAAGTTGATCTGGACCAGCCGGGGCCGGAAATCGCTCTCCTCCATGGCGGCCAGGGCGAAATGCAGCACGAGCTCGTCCCCCGTCGAGACGCGCGGCACGCGGTCGCGGGCGAAGATGGCCTTGACGAACTTCTGCTCGAAGTCGTCGAGCTTCGGCATGGGCCGCGTGGGATCCTCGATGTGCTCGTAGTCCTCCCGGACCCAGACCTGGTCCTGGAGGGCCCGGGCGCGCCTCGAGAGGTCGCTGTTGGCATCCGATTCCTGCCGGAGCACGTCGTTGAGATGATGGTAGGTGATCAGCCGGGGCTGAAACTGGCGGCCCCGGAAGTCGAACCCGTAGTCGGGGTCCACGCTGTAGTTGAACTGGAAGTCCACGGTGGAGTGGTCGACCACCACGCCGCTGTTGGGTCCGGCCTTCCGGCCCATCTCGCGCCGGTAGTACTCGAAGAGGGTGGGGATCTTCGGGTTGTGCCGCGTCGCCAGGGAGGGGTCGAACCGCTTGCCCGTGAGAATCTGGAGCGTGCCTCCCTGGTGCGAGGTGTCGCCGTCGTTGTAGACGTGCGTGTAGAGCGTTCCCTTGCCGACGAGATTCCGCATCATGCCGGGCAGGTTCTTCAGGTAGGGATCGCCGAAGGTCTCGCGGTACCGCACGCCGCCGCCGAACCGCGCGATGACGACGTTGGCGATCTGCTTCCAGTCCGCCCGCACCACCGCCGGAAAGGCGAGCGTGCCCGCCGCGGCCGCCGCGCCGGCTTTCAGGAACGTCCTCCGGCTGATTCCCTCTCCCCGCGTCCCCGCCATGGTGTCACCTCCCACGTTGCGGTGCGCCTTTTGGGGCTCACTCCGGGACGAGATCGTCCACAAGGATGGCGAATCCGTCCTTCGTCAGGTAGACCTGCCCGAACACCTGGACGCGCTCCCCTTCCTTGAACAGGGCGATCTTCTTCACGAGCTTTCCGCCGTGCTTGCGGTTCCCCGCGAAGACCTCGTGAACGTCCTCGTCGAGGAGGAAGAGTTTCATGTGCTTCTCGCTCGTGAGGAGGGCTTCGCCTTCGGGCTGGACCTTTTCGGCGAAGTCCGTGTCGGCCTCGAGAAACCGGGCGAAGAAGCGGATCTTCCGGAACCTCTCGTCGGTGTAGAGGTCCTTGCTGTAATCGGCCAGGCTCGCGTCCAGGATCGGGATGAAGACGCGCTTGTAGTCGTCCCGGCGCTCCACGGGGATCAAGGGCCTGGTCTTCAGCTGCTTGCTGCGCTCCTCCTCCCGCCTCTTCATCTCCGCCGGGGAGACCCACTCCCCGGTTTCGGGGTCCTTCACGTATCCCTTGTCGATCCAGTACTGCTCGGCGGACACCCATTCGCCCTTGTCGTTCACCATGATGTCGTGCTCGAGGAGGTACTGCTTGATCGTCTCCTTCATCTCCTCGCCGCCCAGCTGCTCGGCCCGCTGGAACTGGTTCTTGGCGGCGTCTTCCAGTCGTCCGTCGAAGGCCCGGTGCTCGAACGACCATTTGCCCAGGTTCAGCCTCACCGCGGGGTCGTTCGGGTCGAGATCGCCCTCCCTCAGCCGCCACGTGCGCGCCTTGTACTGCTGGTAGGGAGAAAGGGCCTTGAACGGCACCTCGACGACGGACCCCTCGGGGCCGGTCTCCATCACCAGCGTACCGTCCTGGATGCTCCGGATCTTGCCGTGCAGCTTCGTCCCGTCCAGGAGCTCGATCTCCTCCTGGGCTTTCAGGGTTCCGGGAAAAAGCATCACGATCGCCGCGGCGATCATCAGGAGCCGGAGGGGAAACGTCGTCATGTTCGATCCGCCCACGAAACCAAGATCTTCGCGCCCCGTGAATGCACGCATTCTACGGGGGCCTTTGAAGGGATTTCAAACACTTTTCGCACCGCCGGCGGTCCAGCAGGGGTCCCCGGGGGACGGACCCCTCCGTGCTCCTCTCCCCTGAGAGCGGAAACGAATTCCACCTTTTCCGGGGTTTTTGTTTGTGGGAGGCGTGTGTTCCGGGCCACGCGGGCTTCCGGCCCGGCACCCCGGGCGATGCCGCGCCCGGGGATCGTGTTGAAGGCGCTTGGGTTGCGGCTCTGCTGCTTTATGATTTGGAGAGTGCAGATTTCTGATTCCGGGAAATAAACACGAAGTGTTTTTCCCGGAATCAGAAGAAGAAGAAGCCGAGGCTGAAGCTGACGCGCTCGGTCCGGTCCTCGGGCCGTCTCGAGATGGGCCAGCCGAAATCCAGGGCGATGGGGATGCCCCCCAGCGCGGGGACGCGCAGGCGGAAACCGAACCCGATGCCGGAGCGGAAATGCCGCGTGGCGTAGGCTTCCTCGTCGGCGACGAGCAGCCCCACGTCGTAGAAGAAGACCATCCGCAGCACGTCCATCTCCTGCTGCCAGCTGCCCGCCATGGGCGCGCGGTAGAGGGGCACGCTGTACTCGATGCCCCCCGACACCATGAAGTTCCCCCCCACGGGTTCCCCGTTCTGCCGGGGGCCGATGCTCCGGTACTCGAAGCCGCGGACGGTGCCCAGGCCCCCCACGTAGAAGCGCTCGTAGATGGGGATCTGATCCGCGTGGTGATGGGTGCCCCCCCATCCGACCTTGGCCTGGACCTTCATGATGTGGCGCCACTCGGACACGTCTCCGAAGAGCGTGGTGTAGGCGCGCGCGGAAAGCTCCGCCTTGTGGAAATCCACCGTGCCCAGCAGGAAACCGCCGGCGTACTCGTAGCTGAGATCGGCGTCCACGCCGGAATAGGGCTGTCCGAACGGGTCCCGTTCCGCCAGATCCAGCGCGATCTTCCCGGTCAGGCTCGAGATCGTGTCGGGTCCCCGGGCGGCGTAGACGTCGGGAGGCGCGAAGAGCGAGATGTCCCTGAGTTCCAGGCCTTCGATCCGGTACTTGAGGCTGGCGGAAAGGAACCGGTTCAGCCGCCGCCCCAGCACGAGGTTGGCCCCCAGCCGGCGCTCCAGGTAGGGGCCCCAGTCCCGCTGGAACCGGAAGAAGTTCAGCGACATCGAGGTGCGGGTCCCGAACAGGTGGGGTTCCTCGAACTTGAGGTTGTAGATGACCTGCTTTTCCATGCCCGCGGTGACCTGGACCGTCAGGGTCTGGCCCCCGCCCGCGAAGGCGCGACCCGAGATCAGGTCCGTCAGGCTCGTGGGAATGCGGGCGATGTCGAAGTTCCGGAACCGGACCGCGATGCGCCCCATGAACTGGGTCGACTGGTTGTAGGCGGCGATGAACCGGATGTCCCCGGTCCGCATCTCCTCCACCTCGAAGAGGAGGTCCTTCTCGCCGGGGTTCTCGGTGTCCAGGAACTTCGGCTCGATCTTGCCGAAGTAACGGGTCTGGAGGAGCCGCTTGTAGCTGCGCTCGATGTCGGACCGCCGCGGGATCTCGCCCGGCCGGATCACGGTGAGACGCCGGATCACGTCGTCGCGCGTCTTCTCGTTCCCGCGGATCAGCACCCGCCGGATGCGGGTCTTCTCCCCCTCCTTGATGCGGTAGACGACGCGGACCCGCTTGGTCTCGTGGTCGAAGGTCTCCGCGGGGCTGATGTCGGGGGTGAGGTAGCCCAGCTCGCCGTAGGCCTCCAGGATGCGCTTGAAATCGCCCTTCTCCTCCTCCATCACGTTGCCGAAAACCAGCGGCGCACGGTAAAACATCCCCGGCCGCAGCTTCACCAGATCCATCAGGGTCTTCTTGTCGATCTCCTCGTTGCCCTCGACGTCCACCGATTCCACCACGTACCGCTTCCCTTCCCGCACCCGGATCACGACGGTCAGCGCGGAACGGTCGTCGCTGTAGACCAGGTTCTCCAGGAAGACCTCGGCGTCCCGCCATCCCTCCTCGCGGTAGTACTGCTCCAGGGCCGCGAGATCCCGGCGGAAGGTCTCCTCCTCCAGGCGCTCCGCCTGGAAGAGGTCGGACCGTTTCGTCTCCATGACCGACCGCAGGCGGGACGAGCGGATCGACCGGTTTCCCACGAACAGGATGTCCTCGACCCGCGTCCGCGGCCCCTCGTGGATGCGGAAGACGAGCTGCACGCGCCCCCCGGGAAGGCGCTTGATCGTGTCGGTCACCGAGGCGAAGCGGTAGCCCTCGTCGCTGTAGTAGTCCTTCAGCTGCTCGCAGGCCAGGCGGAGCAGCGCCTTGTCGGTCGGAGAACCTTCCTTGACCAGGAGCAGGGGAAGGATCTCGTCCTCCTCGAAAGCGTCGAGCCCCTCGAAATCGATGGAGGCGATCCGGAGCCGCTCCTCCACGTCCAGCGTCAGGGTGATCTCGCCCGCCGGCCGGCGGGGCCGGATGCGGCGCACGAACACGCCGAACCGGTAGAGGTGCTCCACGTCCTTGTCGATCAGCCGGGCCAGTTCCTCCGCCTCGTAGCGCTTCCCCTCCTTGACGCGCATCTGCCCCTTGATCGAGGCCTCCCGGCCGGGAGCGCCCTCGATCACGATCTTCTCGATCAGGACCGGCTCGGCCTTCGGCTCGGCCTCTTCCGCGAGGAGAAGAACGGGAAGGACGAGGACCAGAAGGATCCCCGCCCAGAAAGGGATGATCCACTTCCGCGCCCAGCGTAGGGTCCGTCGCATCGCACTCCGCTGCAAGGGGTCGAGGAACGTCGTCAAGGGGGACCAGGAACGAGGCATGCTACCAGGGTTGCCGGAGGGAAGCAAGGCGGGAGGGGAGAGAGCGTTTCGCGGTGTACGTAGGTCATGTCCCTCCCTTCCTTTTCGTAGCTCACCTTCATGGAAATACCCCAGGGTGACCATCGAATTTCAAGTCCTCAGGGGGGTGCACGGGTTTTTTCG
>Ga0180432_10001285_pt1 | contig 39985 bp, 55 predicted proteins | sample SS_ome_10_FD_132414 | JGI IMG/M metagenome (GOLD analysis project Ga0180432, IMG submission 132414) | Hypersaline lake sediment archaeal communities from the Salton Sea, California, USA - SS_1_MS_2 metaG | ecosystem: Environmental > Aquatic > Non-marine Saline and Alkaline > Hypersaline >... | reverse complement strand
GTACCGAATTTGTGCAGGTCCTCTTCAGGGAGGGGGGTAACGGCTATGGTGACATCCGCCTGATGCTCATTGTGAAAATCGCGCATAAGGGAGTAGTCCATCTTATAGATATGGTCACCGCTGAGGATCAGGGCCAGATTAATATCATCTCGGTGAATATGGTTAAAATTTTGGTAGACGGCATCAGCCGTTCCCTGGTACCAGTCACGGCCCTGATCACGTGATGGATAGGGCTGTAATAACCTTACCTGCTTGTCCGGGGGAACCAGGCCCCAGGGGAGGCCGATACCGATATGCTCGGCAAGCGAGAGGGGTTGGTACTGGGTAAGCAGGACTACGGTACGCAGTGCGGAATTGACGCAGTTGCTCAGCGTGAAATCAATAATGCGGTAATTACCGGCAAAGGGTACCGCCGGTTTGGCTCGCTCTCGCGCTAGAATGCTTAGCCGCTCTCCCTGGCCTCCGGCTAAAATGATAGCTAGGACATCGTCCATAATGATTCACCGGCTAGTTGGTGATTTCTTCAGGTGATATAGTCATCTTATAACGAGAAGCGATTATCATTATATAGCCTTATTGCCTGCCAGGGTAAGCCTATGCTATAATCATTGTTCATCTTATCCTTAATACTGCAATCTGTCAACTCCTTTTTACCTTATACAATGATTAATACCGTTAAATATTGATTCTGCGCGTTCTGGTAGGGTTTTAGGGGGCTATCCGGGACGGACGTTTTGCTACTGAAATCTGGCTTTGTTGAAGATAAAGTTGTAATATTATAGTGGTAACCAAGTCTGGCGGTGGTACTCTTGTTTGCTGTGGTGAGGATATGGGAAAAATCGAATAGAAGTGAAACAGAAACGGCACCGCCGCTGAGTGCGGTACCAGCTTAAGGTCTGTAATTGTACTATTTTGCCTATGCTACTAATCTAAACAGGGAAGAGATGCTGTCAAGGTGCCCGGACAGCAAGCCGAAGTTTGTCGCTACTCTGCCCAATTATAAGCTGGTGTTTGTGGGCTGGTCACGCCAGTGGCGTGGCGGAACTGCCAGTATCAAACTGTTCCGGGGTGAGCGTGTGCGTGGCGCCATTTACGAGGTTAGTGAGGAGTGTCTCAGACGGCTGGACAGGTATCTTACGGGCTACAATAGATTGAAAGTCACGGTATTTGATGAGGATAGTGAGCCCACCGAGACGGTAACTTATATTAAGGCGGGCCAGATAGCGGATAGCGCACCCTCGCCGCAATACCTGGCGGTTATTCAGCAGGGCTACCGGGATTGGAGACTGTTCTAGGTCTGGCTGTTGCCAGACCGCCGGGGTGGCATCGTTCCTGCCCCGTGTCCGCTGGTAAGGTTGAATTAATCTCCCAACTGATGTATCATGAGGCGACTGGTTTGAAATTTTGGTGGCCAAAATGGTCATATGACATTATGTTGTGTTCAGAAATGCACGGTAAAACATTTTCAAGGAGTAATTAATGACATCTCGCAATTATGACGTTAAAGATGCCTCACTATCGGAGGTGGGTAAACAGCGGATTGAGTGGGCTTACCGGGAAATGCCGGTGGTCAGATTAATCAGAGAGAGATTTGCTGCGCAGAAACCGCTTAAGGGAGTCCGTATCTCCGGCTGTTTGCACATTACCACGGAAACCGCCAATCTAGCGCTGACGTTACAGGAGGGAGGGGCTGATGTCATTCTATGTGCGTCCAACCCGCTGAGTACTCAGGACGATGTGGCGGCAGCCCTGGTGGACTATGGTATCCCCACCAATGCCATTAAGGGGGAGGATGAGGTTACTTATTACCGGCATATTGATAGTGCTCTGGAGCATAAGCCGCACATCACCGTTGATGACGGGGCTGACCTGGTTAGTATGCTGCATACCAAGCGGAGCGACTTACTGGGTGACGTTATCGGTGGTACTGAAGAGACCACTACCGGCGTTATCCGCCTGCGCAGTCTGGCCAAGTCAGGCAATCTGAAATATCCTATCATTGCGGTGAATGATGCTCAGACGAAACACCTTTTTGACAACCGTTATGGCACCGGGCAGAGTACCATTGATGGTATAACCCGTGCCACCAATATTCTCTGGGCGGGTAAGAAGGTGGTAGTCTGCGGCTATGGCTGGTGCGGCCGTGGTGTGGCCATGCGTGCCAAGGGGATGGGTGCCCAGGTAGTTGTCGTCGAGGTGATGCCGGTCCGCGCCCTGGAAGCGGCAATGGATGGTTTCCAGGTGATGCCGCTGCTTGAGGCAGCCAGAGTGGGCGATATCTTCATTACTGTTACCGGGGATAAACATGTTATTGACCAGGCTCACCTTGAGGTGATGAAGGACGGGGCGATTCTGGCCAACAGCGGACATTTCAATGTGGAGCTAAATATACCGGCTCTGGAGGGCATGGCCCGTCATAAGCGGGAAATACGCGCGTTTGTGGACGAGTACCAGCTGCCTGACGGGCGCTGTATTTACCTGCTTGGCGAGGGCAGGCTTATCAATCTGGCGGCGGCAGAGGGGCATCCAGCCAGCGTGATGGATATGAGCTTTGCCAACCAGTCTCTCTGTATGGAGCATCTGGTTAATAGTCAGGGGAGTCTGTCTGCGGGGGTTTATCCGGTGCCGGAAGAAATCGACCAGCAGGTAGCCAGCTTAAAGCTGAAGGCGATGGGTCTGGGAATTGATACCCTGACATCGGAGCAAGAGAAATATCTGGCCAGCTGGGAAGAAGGAACATAGCGGCCAGCCGCCGTTAGCTAGCCAGGCAACTTCTGACAATGGAGGGAAAATGACCAATAGTTTCAACAGTTCCAATAATTACATGCTTACCTCGGAATCGGTTACCGAGGGACACCCGGATAAGATATGTGACCAGGTATCGGATGCTATTCTGGACTCCATTATGGAGAAAGACCCGTACGGCAGAGTGGCCTGTGAGACGGCGGCAACCACCGGTTTGATTCTAGTCATGGGAGAGATTACCACAGACTGCTACGTCGAGGTGCCACAGATAGTGAGAAAAGTAGTCGAAGATATCGGTTATACCAAACCGGAATATGGCTTTGATAACCTCTCCTGCGGCGTCATGGTTTCCATCAACTCGCAGTCTCCTGACATTGCTGTTGGAGTGGGCGAGTCAGCGGAGGCAAAGCGGGGATCTCAAGACGAGCTGGACAGGGTTGGCGCCGGGGACCAGGGGATGATGGTCGGCTTTGCCTGTAACGAGACACCGGAGCTGATGCCGCTGCCTATTTCTCTGTCGCACAAACTCTGCCAGCGCCTCGCGCAGGTCAGGAAGACGCAGGTTCTGTCTTACCTCCGCCCGGACGGTAAATCACAGGTTACCGTGGAGTACAGCAACGGTTTACCGAAGCGCATTGACAGCGTGGTTATTGCCGCCCAGCATGATGATGATGTTGACTATGGCCGGATTGAGCGGGACATAATTGAGCAGGTGATAAGGCAGGTGGTTCCGGACGAATTGATTGATGATAAGACCAAATACTACGTTAACAGTACCGGTCGTTTTGTAATCGGCGGGCCGGTTTCAGATACCGGTTTTACCGGACGTAAGATCCTGGTGGATACCTATGGCGGTATCGCCCGGCACGGTGGCGGGGCTTTCTCCGGGAAAGACCCCACCAAGGTGGACCGTTCCGGGGCCTATATGGCGCGCTACGTATCCAAAAATATTGTCGCGGCTGGCCTGGCAGACCGGCTGGAATTACAGGTTTCCTATGTTATCGGTGTTGCTCATCCCCTTTCTATTTCTATCGAGGCTTTCGGTACGGCAAAGGTAGAAAATCAGCTTATCAAAGACCTGATTAATCAGCACTTTGACCTGAGACCCGGGGCTATCATTCGTGACTTTAACCTGCGCCGTCCCATTTACCGCCAGACCGCCGCTTACGGGCACTTCGGCCGGGATGACCTTGACCTGCCCTGGGAAAAAACAGACAAGGCAGAGATTCTGCGCAAAGCGGCGGGTTTGTAATTTGTAATGTGTAATATGCGCACTCAGGTTTTTACCCACATCACTCCCAGGAGATATTGAATCTGAGAGGCGCCAAGCCACTCTTCTATTATAAGTCTCCCCGCTGTCCTGCTTAGGAGAGGGGAGCTAAGGGGGTGAGTCAGGTAGATAACCCCATCAAATTCGGCACAGACGGCTGGCGGGCGATTATCGCCAGGGATTTCACCTTTGCCAACGTGCGTGCCTGCGCGCAGGGAGTGGCGGACTACCTGCAACTGGCTGGCCTGGCCAGGCGCGGGTTGATTATTGGTTACGATACCCGCTTTGCCTCTGAGGACTTCGCCGCTGCCGCCGCGGAGGTAGTTGCCGGCAGCGGGATAAAGGTCTATCTGTGCCCCCGGCCGACGCCGACACCGGTGGTAAGCTACGGTGTTCTGGCTAAGCAGGCGGGTGGCGCCATTATCATCACTGCCAGCCACAATCCGGCGATGTGGAACGGTTTCAAATATAAGAATGAGTATGGCTCCAGCGCCCCGGATGAGGTAACGGTACAGATTGAAGGAATGATTGCCCGGGCTTTTCAGAAAGGTGGAATTAAGGGGCTTGCACTGGATGCTGCGTTAGCGCAGGGACTGGTTGAGTACTTTGACCTGGAGCCGGTTTACTTTGAGCAGCTGGCGAGAATCGTTGACCTGGCCGGGCTGCGCCGTGCCGGACTGAAAGTGGTGTTTGATGCCATGTACGGGACCGGCGCCGGGTACCTGGGCAAGGCGCTTGCCGGCGGGGATACCAGGCTGGTCGAGATAAACGGTGAAAGGAACCCGCTTTTCCCCGGCATCAGGCCGGAGCCAATAGCGGTCAATTTAACCGGACTTACCGAGAAAATCAGGAGTGAGGGCGCGGCAGTAGGTCTGGCCACTGACGGCGATGCTGACCGCATGGGCATTGTCGATGAGAAGGGGACGTTTCTAACCCAGCTACAGGTCTTTGCCCTGCTCTGCCTCTACCTGCTGGAGGTGCGCGGTGAGCGTGGCGCCATCGTGAAGACGATAACCACCACCAGTATGGTCTACCGGCTGGGTGAAATCTTTAACGTGCCGGTATTTGAGACGCCGGTGGGCTTCAAGTATATTGCCCCGAAAATGCAGGCTGAGAATGCGCTGGTTGGTGGCGAGGAGAGCGGTGGTTACGGTTTCCGCGGGCATGTGCTGGAACGCGATGGCATTCTGGCCAATCTCTATTTTCTTGACCTGATGGTGAAGACAGGTAAAACTCCTTCAGAGCTGATCGATTACCTATATAGCAAAGTCGGCCCTCATTACTATCAGCGGGTTGATGTAGAATTTCCGGCGGAGGAACGCCAGTCAATCTTAGAACGCCTCCGGCATAATCAGCCGGAGACTCTTGATGACGTTAAAGTAGCCAGGATTGAAACCGCTGATGGCTTCCGCTTTATTCTGGCGGATAATAGCTGGCTGCTAATCAGGTTTTCCGGCACCGAGCCGATATTGCGAATCTATGCTGAAACCGGTTCCCCCTCCAGAGCGGAAAAGATGCTGGAAACGGGCCGGAAGTTAGCCGGCCTATGATTCAATATGGTGGATAGAGATGAATAGTCTGGATGACCCGCGGCTTTTCCAGAAGTATGACCCTGAGGGGATGCTGGCGCGGATCCATGAGCTGCCCGCTCAATGCCAGCAGGCATGGCAGACGGCGATGGACTTTGACTTGCCGCCTGATTACGCCGAGATTGACCGGGTGGTGGTGCTGGGTATGGGTGGGTCAGCCATCGGCGGCGATCTGGTCAGGATTCTGGCGCTTTCTGAAGCCAGGCAGCCCATCATTATCCACCGTGATTACGGCTTACCCGCCTTCGTTGATGATAGAACGCTGGTCATTGCCTCCAGCTATTCCGGGAACACCGAGGAGACCCTTTCCGCTTTCGAGCAGGTACTGGAAACCAGGTCAAAAAAGCTGGCCATTACCACCGGAGGCAGACTTAAGGAGATGGCCGAGCAGCGAAATGTCCCCGTTTCCGTCTTTGACTATCCGGCACAGCCGCGTGCCGCTTTAGGCTTTAGTTTCCTGCCCGTCCTCTGCTTTCTGCAAAAGCTCGGCATTATCAGTGATAAATCCGCAGATTTAGCCGAAGCGGTGCGGGTATTAGAGGAACTGTCCAAGAAGATAGATGAGAAGGTGCCGCTGTCCCGCAATCAAGCCAAGCAGCTTGCCGGTAAGTTGTATGGTAGCCTGGTGGTTATCTATGGCGCTGATATCCTTGCTGAAGCAGCGCACCGCTGGAAGACCCAGATTAACGAAAACAGCAAGGCATGGGCTTGCTATGAGGTCTTCCCGGAGCTTAACCATAACGCTACCGTGGGCTATGAATTGCCCCGGGAATTAGCCGATAAGATAAGGGTGGTGCTGCTGAGGTCGCCTTCTTTCCACCGGCGTGTCCAGCTACGCTATAAAGTAACCGGCGAGCTTCTAGACCGTGCCGGGGTGAAATATGATTTTGTGGACAGCGAGGGCGATTGTCCCCTGAGCCAGATGATGAGCCTGGTGCTGTTTGGCGACTACGTGAGCTACTACCTGGCAATTTTATACCGTGTTGACCCCACGCCGGTAGCGGCGATTAATTACCTCAAAGAGCAGCTGGCGGAGGGGTAGGGGAGACACAGAAAAGCGCCAGGTCTTTCACGGACAAGACAACCGTGAACCTGGCGCTTAGCCTTTTCCGGTGTTTTTTATCTCTTGGTGTACTGAGGTGCCTTGCGGGCGCGCTTTAAGCCGGGCTTCTTCCGCTCTTTGGCCCGGGCGTCGCGGGTGAGCAGCCCGTTATGGCGCAGGGTGACTTTAAAATCATCGCTAATCTTGGCTAGAGCCCGGGAAATCCCGTGAGAAATAGCCCCGCTCTGCCCGGAGACGCCGCCCCCTTCCACCTTGACCACCACGTTGTACTTATTGGTATTCTCAGTGATGACGAGGGGTTTTAATATGGTGTGCTGGTGCTCAAGAGAGGGGAAGCGTTCCTCAAAAGGCATGCCGTCGATAATAATGGCGCCGTTGCCGCGCATTACCCTGACCCGGGCTATCGCAGTTTTGCGCCGGCCAGTACCGTAGAAGTAACTTTGTCTTTCCATATAACCCTATTCCTTATTTCGTTTCCTCGGTTGACGCCGCCTTTATTTGAGCCAGGTGCGGGTGAGTATCACCGGCATAGACCCGGAGCTTCTTCATCATTTTAGCACCCAGGCGGGTATGAGGCAACATACCCTTGACGGCGTGCTCAATCACCTTGGTGGGATTGGTTTGCATCAATTTCTCCAGCCAGATACTTTTCAGTCCGCCGGGATACCCGGAGTGCCGGTAATAGAATTTTTGTCTGGCTTTATTACCGGTAACACGCACCTTATCCGCATTAATCACGATGACATAGTCGCCGGTGTCCTGATTGGGACTGAATATCGGCTTGTGCTTGCCCATGAGCAAGCCGGCAATTCTCGTGGTCATTCTGCCCAAAGTCTGCCCGGAAGCGTCAATGACGTGCCATTCCCGTTCAATATCAGCTGCTTTTGTGCTGTAGGTTTTCATGATATATCTCCCCATGTCTCTCCCCTGAGGGGGTTCGGATAGTTTATACGCATCAGGCACAGACCACAGGCAGGTGCGGTTGGCCCCGCCAGGCCGTGGGTCTTTGCCTGAACCATTTTCTTAAAGTCAGAAATGGTCATCTTTCCCTGGCCGACCCTGATAAGCGCTCCCACCGTGTTGCGCACTTGGTGGGGCAAGAAGGAGTTAGCCACCACATCAAAAATGACCAGGTCTCCCTCCTTTTTGATTTCCGCTTTATGTATCGTTCTTAATGTGCTTTTTATGCCGGTATCATCACCGGTAACAAACGAGGCAAAGTCATGCCTGCCGATCATCACCTGACACGCCCGGTTCATAGCCTCGGTGTCCAGCCGCCCTGTGACGGGGTGTACGAAGCCTCGTCGTACAGGCGAGCGGGCCAGGCTGTTCAGGATATAGTATTTATATTCCCGGCTGACGGCACCCCGCCTCACATCAAAGGAGTCGTCTACTCGCGCTGCCCCTTTGATGGCAATATCCTCAGGCAAATAGTAGTTTAACCCGTTACCAAAAGCCTCCAGCGGCAGTACTGACCCTGTTCTAAAGCTGACTACCTGTCGCCTGGCATGAACGCCGGCATCAGTCCGGCTGGCGGCCAGCACTCTTGTTTTATCGCCGGTCAGCTTCCGTAACGCCTCTTCAATCTCCCCCTGAACGGTCGGCCCATTGGACTGTAACTGGAAGCCGCAGTAGCCAGTACCGTCATATTCCACAATCAGTACAATCTTGCTGCCAGTTACCAAGCCTAAAACCTTCGCTGCCTGCGGCTGGTAGCAAGATTATTCTACCAACCTTAGCTGCACCATTGGCGCACCATCACCCAGCCTGGGCCCCAGCTTAACGATACGGGTATAGCCGCCGGGTCGCGCCGCATAGCGGGGAGCCAGCTCGGCAAATAACTTCTCAGCCACCTTTTTATCCATGATAAAGGACAGCGCCTGGCGGTAGTGGTTGAGCCCGCCGGTCTTACCCAGGGTTATCATCTTTTCCGCCTGGCTGCGTATTGCCTTGGCCTTGGCCTCGGTGGTGGTTATTTTCTCGTATTTAAGCAGGTCGGTCACCAGATTACGATACAGCGCCGTCCGGTGCCCTGTGGGCCTGTCTAATTTTCTACCAGCTATTTTATGTCTCATGCTAGTCTTACTCCAGGTTATTCCTCGCTCTTGGCTGCTTCGTCAGTTTCTTCTGCCGTTTCCTCCGGGGTGGTATCTGTTTCCGTTTTTTCACTGTCGGCTTGCGGGATGAGAGACAGCCCCAGTCCCTGTAGGCGATCCTCTATCTCATTATAGGATTTCAGGCCGAAATTGCGCAGTTTCATTAACTCCTTGGCCCCTTTGCCGATGAGTTCTCCCACGGTGGTGATGTTGCTGCGCCTCAAGCAGTTCATGGTGCGCACGGATAAGTCCAGTTGCTCTACCGGCATATTATATTTCTCATCAGGAATAGACATACGGATGAGCCGCTCCTCTTCCTTCATAAGTGAGAGTTTGGTGTACTCGGAGAACGGGGTCAGCTGTTCGATCAATATGCCGGCACCGAGGCTTAGCGCATCTACCGGCGACGTAGTCCCGTCAGTCCATATGTCTATGAAAAGCCGCTCACGGCTGGTTTCACGGCCGAAGTGAGTTGGCTCAATGGTGAAATTAACCTTACGTACCGGGGTGAAGATAGCATCCACCGGTATCGTCCCTACTGGCGTGTCATCAGTGGACTCGGCAGGTTGAAAGCCCGTACCTAACTCCACGTCGAGCTCTACATATAGTCTGGCTTCGGGTGAACTCAGGGTAACCAGGCAGAGTTCCGGATTGACAATTTCCAGATCCGCTGAGGGCTTGATATCTGCCGCACAGACCCGCCCTTCTCCCTGTACATCCAGAGTTAAGGTGGCTGGCCTTCCAGAGACAGATTTTAATCTCAGTGCCTTGATGTTAAGCAGAAACTCGGTTACGTCTTCCTTGGCATTGGGGATGACCGAGAATTCGTGTTGAATCCCTTCAATCCTGACCCTGGTTACCGCCGCCCCGGGAAGATAGCTCAGCAGCACCCGACGCAAAGAATTACCCAGAGTGATGCCAACCCCCTTTTCCAGTGGTTCGGCTTGAAAGCGCCCGAAGTTATCGGTGCTTTCAACACACTCAATATTGGGAATTAGTAGACTAGACAAAAGCTACCTCCTCATTGATTACCTATCGTGAGTAGTACTCAACTATTGCTTTGCCGTCAAATCTGGCATCAATGTCTTCCGGGGTTGGTAGTGATAACACCCGGCCGACCAGCGCCTGGCGGTCCAGGTTTAGCCAGGTCATGACGGCCTTGGACTCGATACTCTCCGCCAGCTGCTTATAATATTCGGTCTTGGTGCTGCCTTCCCGCCAGCTGATGGTGTCTTCCTCTTTGACCAAACAGGATGGAATGTTAGTTTTACGTCCGTTGAGCAGGATATGTCCGTGCCGGACTAGCTGGCGGGCCTGGGGGCGGGAATCAGCAAAGCCCAGGCGATAGACCACGTTGTCCAGCCGTCTCTCCAGCAGTACCATCAGGTTTTCTCCGGTGATACCAGCTTGCTTTTCAGCCTGGCCGAATGTCTTGTGGAACTGTCTTTCCATGGTTCCGTAGCTATAGCGGGCCTTTTGCTTTTCCCTTAGCTGTAAGCCGCGGTCAGAAAGCTTCTGGCGCCGCCGGCTGGTTTGTTGTTGTCCCGGTGGCTTCGGCCGCTTGTCCACGGCGCATTTGGGGGTAAGGCAGCGGCTGCCCTTCAGAAAGAGCTTCTCGCCACTGCGGCGGCATAGCCTGCAAACTGCTCCTGTATATCTTGCCATTTCTTTCCCTTACCTAACCTATACTCGTCTCTTTTTCGGAGGGCGGCAGCCGGCATGTGGAATGGGGGTTATATCACGGATGCCGGTAATGTGAAGGCCTGAGCTCTGGAGAGAGCGGATGGCTGCTTCACGCCCGCTGCCTGGCCCCTTAACATGCACCTCGACCTGGCGTAAGCCATGCACCATAGCTTTCCGCGCCGCGTCACGGGCTGCCATCTGGGCAGCGTAGGGAGTACCTTTGCGCGAGCCCTTGAACCCGGCTGTACCCGAACTGCCCCAGGCAAGAGCATTACCCGCCGGGTCGGTGAGGGTAACTATGGTATTGTTAAAGGTGGACTGAACGTAAGCCTTTCCCGCGGGAACAGATTTACGTTCTCGCCGCCTCGGCCTGCTTCGTTTCCTCTGTTGTGTCAACCTAATCTCCTTTTAATATAACCTTAATTATTTCTTGGCCATACCGCGCCTCTGACCCCTGCCGGCGACCGTCTTGCGGGTGCCGCGCTTGGTGCGCGCGTTGGTTCGCGTTCTTTGTCCCCTGAGCGGTAAGCCGTGGCGGTGCCGCAGGCCGCGGTAACTGCCAATCTCAATCAGGCGCTTGATGTTGAAGTTGACCTCTTTTCTGAGATCACCTTCTACCTTACACTGCTTGTCAATGGTTTCACGGAGGCGGTTGATTTCATCTTCCGTCAGCTCACTCACTCTGGTCTCAGGACTTATCGACGCCTGTGTTAGAATTTGCCGGCTCAAAGTGGGGCCAACGCCGTAAATATATTGTAAGGAAATCCAGGCCTGTTTATTGGCTGGTATATCAACACCTGCAACTCTTGGCATATATTTTCGCCTCCTTTACCTGCAATAATTAGCCTTGCCGCTGTTTGTGCTTCGGGTTGGTGCAGATAATTCTAAGCACACCGCGGCGCTTGACCACTTTACATTTTTCACATCTAACTTTTACTGAAGCTCTAACTTTCACGCTAATATTCCTTAACTTATTTCAGCCGGTAGGTGATCCTGCCCCGGCTCAGGTCATACGGGGAGAGCTCAATCAATACCTTGTCGCCAGGCAACACCCTGATATAGTGCACTCTTATTTTACCTGAAATATGAGCCAGCACTCGGTGTCCGGTAGGCAACTCAACGCGAAACATGGCGTTAGGTAGAGCCTCCACCACGGTTCCCTCAACTTCTATCGCCTCTTTTTTAGGCATAAATCCCCTTAGTTAGCACCTCCGCGTCATCATCGGTAATGGCAATGGTATGTTCGAAGTGCGCGGATAGACTGCCATCAGCAGTGCGCACTGTCCAGCGGTCATCATCAACCTGGGTGCGCCAGTCACCAATATTTAACATAGGTTCCAGAGCCAGGGTCATCCCCTTTCTCATCACCGGTCCCGTACCCGGCAAGCCAAAGTTGGGTATCTGGGGATCCTCATGCATCTCCCGCCCGATGCCGTGCCCGGTGTATTCCCTGACCACCGAATAGCCTCTGGGCTCGGCGTAATTCTGGATGGCGGCGGAAATGTCTCCCAGTGTTGCCCCGCATTTAGCGGCGGCGACACCGGCGGCCAGGGCACCTTCAGTGGCTTCCACGAGCCTCTTGGCCTCCGGGCTTATCTCACCGATGCCCACAGTTACGGCGGCATCACCCTGAAAACCGTCAAAAACGGCGCCAAAGTCCAGGGAGACGATGTCTCCGTCACGTAGCACCCGCTCGCCGGGAATGCCGTGGACTATCTCATCATTGATAGAAACGCAGAGGCTGGCAGGGAAACCGTGGTAGCCTTTGAATGAAGGCTTTGCCCCCCGCTTTCCCAGTTCTTCCTCAGCGATAATATTCAGTTCACTGGTTTTCATGCCTGGTCTCACTTGCCTGCTCAGTATTTCCAGTATTTCCCCTACAATTCTACCGGCTTGCCGCATGGCGGCAATTTCCTCGGCAGATTTGATAATTATACTCATCTGGCGGATAACTTTCCACTGTTTAAGGATGTTATTATTCTCTGGCCTACCTCGTTTACGCTTCCCTTACCGTCTATTTCCAGCAACTTGCCGTCACGGCGGTAGTAGTCAATAAGCGGGGCTGTCTCCGCAAAATAGACCTCAAGGCGTTTTTTAACGGTTTCCTCTTTATCATCTTCGCGCTGGTAGAGCTCACCGCCGCAGCGGTCACATCTGCCCGCGACCTGGGGCGGAGAGTCCACCTCATGGTAGGGCGCCTGGCAATTACGGCAGATCCAGCGCCCGCTCAGTCTCTTTAATAACTCCTCTTCAGCCACTTTAATATAGACCACCTGACCGATAGCCCTGGACTGCTCAGCCAGCGCTTTATCCAGTGCTTGGGCCTGCCCAAGGTTCCGGGGGAAGCCGTCAAGGATTATCCCGGAGGCGCAGTCCGGTGCTGCAATCCTGTCCAGGACCATTTGTATGGTAATCTCGTCCGGGACCAGTTTCCCGTTCTCCATATAGGATTTAGCCTTCAGCCCCAGTTCTGTTCCCTGCGCCAAAGCCTGCCGGAAAAGGTCGCCGGTGGCGATATGTGCCGAATTAAGATTTTCGGCCAGAATAGCGGCCTGTGTTCCTTTGCCAGCTCCAGGAGCCCCCAGAAGTATAATATACACTTTTACCCCTATTTGATAAAGCCTTCATAGCGCCGCATTACTAGCTGCGCCTCAAGTTGTTTCATAGTATCCAGCACCACGCCCACCACGATAATCAAGCCCAGGCTCGACAGCTGTATCACCTGAACATTGCTCAGGGTCCTGGCGACAAAGGGCATTACGGCCACACCGGCCAGGAACAGGGCTCCGGCCCAGGTAATGCGGTTGATAACACCGCTAAGGTAGGTAGACGTATTCTTGCCCGGTCTAATGCCGGGGATAAATCCCCCCTGTCGCTGTAGAGTGCCGGGCAGGTCCTGCTGCTGGAAGACTATCATCGTGTAGAAAAAGGTGAAGCCAACCGCCAGCAGGAAATAGAGAGCCCAGTAGAATAAGCCCATCGGCAGCGGCGCAGTGGGATTAAACAGTTCCTTAATAGTAGTCGCAAAGCCGGGCTGTGCCGGGTCGACAAAGTAGCTGGCGACAATGCCCGGGAAGATGACCACCGACATGGCGAAGATGAGGGGTATCATGCCGGAGCTGTTTACCCGCAACGGGATGTGCGTTGAACCTGCCTGCCGGTACATACGCCCCCCGCGGAAGACACTGCGTGCGTACTGTACCGGGATGCGCCGGTGTGCTTCGGTGAAGATAACAATGACCACGATGGTGACCAGGACGATGAAAAGGTAGAGGGCCAGCCCCCAGAAGTTACCTTTAGCCAGGAAGCCCTGCCCCACTATTTCAGGCAAACTGGCGACAATGCCGCCAAAGATGATGATGGAGATACCATTACCGATGCCATATTCCGTAATCAGCTCGCCCAGCCAGACCAGGAAGATGGTGCCGGCGACCAGCGATATTACCATGGATGTCATCGCCAGTGTTGCGGTGCTGCTGACTACCCCCTGATGCTGTAGAAAGACCAGTTGGGCATAGCCCTGAACTCCGGCCAGAGGGACGGTCAGCCAGTGGGTAATCAAGTTAATTTTAGATCTGCCTGATTCTCCCTCCTGGGAGAGAGCCTGCAGACGCGGGAAAATGGGCACGATTAGCATCATGATAATTGAAGCCGTGATATAGGGATAAACACCCATGGCGGCTACACTGAGACGCCGCATGGCACCCCCGCTGAAAAGGTCAAACATGCCCAGCAGGGCATTGCTCTCAAACAGTTCCCCGAGAGCGGCCAGGTCTACCCCGGGCAAGGGCACATGAGCCACCAGGCGGAAAATGACCAGAATGCCTACGGTAATCAGGATACGCCGCCTCAAGTCAGGCAGGCTGAAGGCGTCAATCATTGCCTGGAGCAGCCTTGGCCTACTCGCTCTGGGCCGCATTTGCCACCTCCTCAACCTTACCGCCGGCTGCTTCTATTTTGGCTTTGGCTGACGCGGAAAACTTATTAGCTTTTACCGCCAGGGGGTGATTCAAGTCACCATCGGCCAGAATCTTGACCGGCTTCCGCAGAGATTTGATTAGCCCGGCGGCTACCATCTTTTCCGGGGTTACCTCGCTTCCGGACTCAAACGTATTCAGCTTGTCCAGGTTAACGGTGCTGTATTCCGTCCTGAAGATGTTGGTAAAGCCGCGCTTTCGTGGCAGGCGCTTGATAATCGGCAGCTGTCCGCCTTCAAAACCGGGGCGCATGCGGTAACCGGCACGGGATTTCTGCCCCTTGCTGCCCCGTCCCGAATAGGTCCCATGACCGCTGCCGTTCCCCCTGCCTACCCGCTTCCTGTCTCGCTTGGAACCGGGCATGGGGTGGAGATTATTCTGTCTTACCACTGGCTTCCTCCACCTTGACCAGATGTCTTACTTTATTTATCATGCCGCGGAGGGCACTGGAATCATCGTGGATAACACTCTGATTCAATCGATGAAACCCGAGTGATTTCAGGGTTCTCCGCTGGCTCTTTTCATAGCCAATATCGCTTTTAATCCAGGTGACGCGTAACTTAGCCATCAGTTGCTGCCTCCTCCGCGGCATCACTGCTAATGCTTGCCTTGCGGCGGGCTATCTCCTCTTCAGGATTCTTGAGACTGCTGAGGGCAAGCATGGTTGCTTTGGCTACATTGATACGATTTGATGTCCCCAGTGATTTGGCCAGGATGTCCTTAATTCCGCAGGCCTCCAGCAGCGCCCGTACGCTGCTGCCGGCAATAACACCGGTGCCTGGCGCGGCTGGTTTGAGCATAACTCTGGCAGCCCCGTAGTGTACCGTAATTTCATGGGGGATGGTGCTGCCGGCTAAAGGTACCTTGATCAGGCTCTTCTTTGCCTTGGCACCGCCCTTACTGATGGCGGTGGCTACTTCTTTAGCCTTACCGAGACCAAGACCGACATGACCGTTACCATCACCGCTAACTACCAGAGCACTGAAGCTGAGGCTCTTGCCCCCTTTCATAACCTTGGCCACACGGTTAATGTATATCAGGTTATCGTTCAGGGTTAATTCGGTCGGGTCAATTTTGCTTAATTGCTTTAACATATCGCTGTTCTCTCTTAAAACTTCAGGCCACCATCACGGGCGGCATCAGCCAGGGCTTTAACCCGGCCGTGGTACTTATAGCCACCTCGATCAAAGATTACCTGACTTATTCCCTGTTTTTTGGCTCTCTCGGCTATCAACTCGCCGACCAGCGTGGCAATATCTGTCTTTGATTTGCCATTGTTACTCTCTCTTATCTCCGGGTCCAGGGTTGAAGCCGTGGCCAGGGTATGGCCCTTGAGGTCATCAATGACCTGGGCATAAATATGGTTCAGGCTGCGAAAGACGCACAGGCGCGGTCTGGAGCCGGTGCCCTTTATCTTAAGCCTGACCCGATAGTGCCTTCGTAGGCGTGCTTGCCTCGGTTTAGTTTTTGCCATCGCTACTTACTGCCAACCACCTTTCCTGCTTTGCCCGGTTTCAGGTGAACCACTTCTCCGGCATATCGGATGCCCTTGCCTTTATAAGCGTCAGGGGGACGGATGGCCCGGATTTCAGCGGCCATCTCGCCAACTATCTCCTTGTTAATGCCGGTAACTTTTATCTTGTTGTTCCCTTCCACAGATAAGGATGTACCCTCTAAAGGAGAGACTTCCACCGGATGTGAATAACCAACGCGAATTGTCAGTTTGTTGCCGGTCTGCTCCGCACGGTAACCAACTCCGACAATCTCAAGGTTCTTCTCATGACCTTTAGTGACTCCCTCCACCATGTTGGCCAAAAGAGTTCTGGTCAGCCCGTGCTGGGAGCGATGTTCCGTGTTATCGCTGGGCCGGGATACGGTAAGAACCTTGTCCCGGAGTTGCAGTGACATCTCCGGGTTGATGGAACGGCTGAGTTCGCCTTTCGGCCCGGTAACTTTAACCGAATTCCCCTCGATATTCATCTGCACACCATCAGGTACTATTATCGGCATACGCCCGATTCTAGACATATCTCCCCCCAGATTTTCTTACCAGATATAGCATAAGAGCTCACCACCAACTCCCTGTCTCCAGGCTTGCTGTCCGGTTCTGACTCCCTTTGGTGTGGAAACTATCGCCACGCCCAGGCCGCCGTGAACGCGGGGCACTTCTTTCTTGCCTACATACACTCTTAGGCCGGGTTTACTAACCCGCTCCAGTCCAGATATGGCGGGCTCATTCTTATCATAATACTTAAGGTGGATTTTAATTACCCGGTGGGGTTTACCCCTCACCACCTCGTAGTCACTGATGAAACCCTCCTCCTTGAGGATTCTGGCAATGGAGAGCTTCATCCTCGAGGCAGGCATCACCACTGATTCATGCCTGACCATGAGGGCATTACGTATTCTGGTTAACATATCGGCTATTGGATCTGAGACAGTCATATCTATCCTCTGTCCTTGTTAAATTACCAGCTTGATTTTCTTACCCCGGGCAGCTGCCCGGCCAGAGCCAGTTTCCGGAAACAAATGCGGCATATCCCGAACTGGCGAATATAGGCGCGCGGCCGGCCACACAGGTGGCACCGGTTATGCTGCTGCACCTTGTGTTTGCTCGGAAGCCCGGCTTTTACTATGTTAGACTTCTTAGCCATTCATCCTCCACTTAATCTTTGGCAAAAGGCATTCCCAGTAACTCCAAGAGGTGCCTGCCTTCCTCATCGGTCCTGGCCGTGGTAATAATTGAGATTTCAAGACCACGCACCTTATCTATCTTGTCGTAATCTATCTCCGGAAAGTAAATTTGTTCCTTTAGCCCCAGGGTATAATTACCCCGGCCGTCAAAGGAATCCGGGGAAACCCCTTGAAAATCTTGCATTCTGGGCAGAACAGCGTTGACCAGTTTTTCAAAGAAGTGACGCATGCGCTCACCGCGCAGGGTTACCTTCAAGCCAATGGGCATCCCCTCTCTCAACCTGAAGGCGGCGATGGATTTCTTGGCGCGGGTAATTACCGGGTGTTGCCCGGAAATGGCCACCAGGTCTGCCTCGGCTGCCTCCAGAGCCTTGGCGTTCTGGATCGCTTCCCCCAGTCCGATATTAATCGAAATCTTCTCCAGGCGCGGTACCTGCATGACATTCTTGTACCCGCAGCGCTCCATCAGTCCGGGTATGGCCTCTTTCTGATACTTTTCCTTGAGTAGCGTCATTTAATCAATTACCTCCCCACAGGAGCGGCAGAACCGCACTTTTCTGCCATCTTCTAAAAAGCGGTAACCAATGCGGGTGGGGTGGTTACACTTTTCACAAAGCAACATGACTTTGGAGATATGGACTGGCGCTTCCAGGTCAATAATACCTGCCTGCCTGACCTGCTGTCTGGCCCGGGAGTGCTTCTTGATGAAGTTAATTCCCTCTATCAGCACCCGTTCCTTTTTAGGGTAAGCAAAGCGTACCTTCCCTTTTTTACCTCTGTCTTTGCCCGCAATCACCATGACGTTATCATTCTTTTTAATCTTCATGGTCTTCTGTCCTTATAAAACTTCCGCTGCCAGGGAGATGATTTTCGTGTAATTCTTCTCTCTTAATTCCCTGGCTACCGGCCCAAATATCCGGGTGCCTCTAGGATTGTTCTTATCCGTAAGAATTACAGCAGCATTTTCATCAAACTTGATATAAGAGCCGTCAGGGCGGCGGTAGGGTTGGGCAGTGCGGATAATCACTGCCTTGACCACGTCTCCCTTCTTGGCGGAACCGCCCGGATTCGCTTTCTTTACTGAAGCCACGATAACATCACCCACCCTGGCATATCGCTTGCGCGTGCCACCGGGGATATTGATGCACATGATTTCCCGGGCGCCAGTATTGTCAGCTATCTTGAGTCTGCTGTTGGTCTGAATCATCACCTTTTCCTAGTTCGACATCAATTTCTTTCGGCTGTATCTCCGCTACCTCTCCTTTGGTTAAAATCTCGGCAACTCGCCACCGCTTATCTTTGGAGAGAGGACGGGTTTCAGTAATTCTAACAGTGTCACCTGAACGACACTCATTTTTAGCATCGTGCGCTTTATATTTGACCACTCTTTTGATGGTCTTCTTATATAACGGGTGGGTGCGGAAGTCCTCGACAGATACCACCACGGTTTTATCCATTTTGTCACTAACAACAAGGCCGACTCTATTTTTACGCTTTCCGTTCATGATATCATTACCTTATACTAAGTTCTCTTTCCCTGATGAGCGTCTTGATTTGGGCAATCTTTTTTCTAACCGCGGGAAGCTCGCGGTGGTTTACCAGCTGTTTAGTAGCCAGGCGAAAGCGCAGGTTAAAAAGCTCCTGGTGCGCTTCCTCGAGTTGCTTTACCAGATCTTCAGTGCCCAAGGCCCGGAATTCTTTGGCCTTCAATCTTTTACTCCTTAAATAGTAGTCTCGCTGGTCATGGCGGTCTCATCTTCCCTGACCAGAAATCTGGTCTTGATGGGGAATTTATAAGAGGCCCGTAGTATTGCCTCTTTGGCAATTTTTTCACCAACACCGCCCAGCTCATACAAGATTCTCCCGGCTCTGACTACAGCTACCCAGTGGTCCGGGGCGCCTTTACCACCGCCCTGGCGGGTCTCGGCCGGTTTTTTGGATACCGGTTTATCCGGGAAGACGCGTATCCAGACCTTGCCGCCGCGACGGATATGGCGGGTGATGGCACGGCGCCCAGCTTCAATTTGCTCGCTGGAGATCCAGGCTGATTCCAGCGCCTGCAAACCGAAATCACCAAAGGCAAGAACATTCCCGGACTGGGCTTTACCCCGGCGGTTGCCACGGTGTGATTTGCGGTATTTAACGCGCTTAGGTTGTGTCATCTTTTTCTTCCTCTTTCAGGGTAGCAGCCTCCGTCTCCGTTTTTTTAGCTGCTGTTCTGGCAGTCTTCCTTTTTGGTTTTTCTACAGCCTCGGTGGCTGGCTCTTCCGGTTTTTCGGCAATTGCCTCGGTTACTGGCTCAGCAGTCTCCGTCTCCGTTTTTTTAGCTGCTGTTCTGGCAGTCTTCCTTTTTGGTTTTTCTACAGCCTCGGTGGCTGGCTCTTCCGGTTTTTCGGCAGCTATTTCCGTCACTTCCTCAGCGGCTGCCCCGGCAGTTGCTTCGGCTTCCAGGTCAGCGGGCACTGTCTCTGTCTCTTCAGCAGCTGCTACCGTGACTTCACCGGCAACCGGTTCGGCCGGTTTTTCTTCAGGTATTTTGGCAGGGGTGATTTCTGCCTGGGGGACGGGGGGGGCAGCGGGCATTTCCGCCGTTTCCGCAGCTTCCGTCACCTTGGGCTCGGGCAGGATTAACCCCTTGTATATCCAGACTTTCACGCCGATTCGTCCCAGTGTAGTGTGAGCTTCGGTGAAAGCATAATCAATATCAGCCCGTAATGTGTGCAGGGGCACCTGTCCCTGGAGCATGGTCTGGCGGCGGGCTATCTCGGCATTGCCCAGCCGGCCTGCGCAGCTGACTTTTATTCCTTTAGCGCCGGCCTGCATGGTACGGAAGGTAGCCTGCCTCATGGCCCGACGGTAAGCAACGCGATGCTCAATTTGGTCAGCTATGTTTCTGGCGACCAGATAGGCATCAAGTTCGGGCTGCCGTATCTCCTGGATGTTTAGCCGGGTTTTTTTGCCGATGAGATTTTCAAGGTAAATCCTGATTTCATCAACTCTCTGTCCTCCCCGCCCGATGACGATACCGGGCCGGGCAGTATGGAGTGTCAGCATTACGTCCTTCGCCTGGCGGTCAATCTCCACCAGCGAGATAGCCGCTTCACGGTACTTGGCCCTGATCGCTTCTCTTAGTTTGACATCTTCCTGCAAGAACTCGGCGTAGTGCCGGTCAGCATACCACTTTGCCTGCCAGTCTCGTATGATACCAAGTCGGAAACCTGTGGGATGAACCTTATGACCCAATTAACCCTCCTCCTCGCTAACGATAACAGTAATATGGCTGGAACGTTTCAGGATGGGACTGACTCGCCCGCGGGCTCGCGGGCGAAACCTTTTCATGGTTCGGGCCTCATCAGCAAAGATGCTGACAATTTTCAATCCCGCAGGATCCATCTGAAAGTTATTTTCCGCATTAGCTGCTGCTGACTTGACCGCCTTGGCCACGATACGGGCTTTAGGTGTCGGGGTGAACTGGAGCATGGTCAGCGCCTGTTCCACTCTCATACCACGCACCATGTCTACCAGCGGACGTATCTTTTTTACCGGCAATCCGGTATCTTTGGCTACTGCTCTAACTTCCACTTTGTCTCCTGTATAATCATGCTACCGTCTCTTATCTCTTTCTGTCGGACTTGGAGACGTGCCCGCGGTAGGTACGGGTGGGGGCAAACTCACCCAGCTTGTGCCCCACCATGTTTTCCGTAATATAGATGGGCACGTGTCTTCGGCCGTCATGCACGCCGATGGTAAGCCCCACCATCTGGGGAAGGATGGTAGATGAGCGTGCCCAGGTTTTGATAACTGCCTTCTGCCCGGATTTGATGACAACATCTACTTTCTTGAGCAGTTTGGCATTGATAGCTGGTCCCTTTTTAATCGACCTTGACATTTAACTCCCCTGTTTGTTTACTTTCCTCTCCGTTTAATAATCATCCTGTCGGAGGCCTTTGGCTTGCGGGTGCGGTAACCCAGAGCCGGCTTGCCCCAGGGTGTCTTCGGCCCGGGCAGGCCTACGGGGGATCTACCTTCACCGCCGCCATGGGGGTGGTCACGCGGGGTCATCGCTGAGCCCCTTACCGTGGGCCTCCAGCCCATCAGGCGTTTGCGCCCGGCCTTGCCCAGCTTGATATTCTGGTGGTCAGCGTTTCCTATCTGCCCGATGGTAGCCTGGCATTCACTGCGGATACGCCGTATCTCACCGGAGGGTAGCCTGATTAAAACGTATTCACCTTCCTTCACCATTAGCTGTGCTGCCGCGCCAGCGCTCCTGACCAACTGCCCACCTTTGCCTCGTTGTAGTTCTATATTATGTATCTGGCTGCCGGTAGGAATTAACCTCATGGGCAGAGCATTCCCGGCTCTTGGTTCAGCGTCGCCTCCGGACATTACAGTGTCATCGACATTCAGTTCTGACGGAGCCAGGATATATCGCTTTTCGCCATCGGCGTAGAAAATAAGGGCAATGCGCGCTGAGCGGTTGGGGTCATATTCGATGGCGGCTACCCGTCCCGGAACGCCTGTTTTGTCCCGTTTGAAGTCGATAATGCGTAGCCTCCGCTTCACCCCTTTACCACGGTGGCGGACGGTTATTTTACCCTGGTTGTTACGTCCTGACTGCTTCTTGAGCGGCAGGAGCAAAGATTTCTCCGGCTTGTCCTTGGTTATTTCGTCAAAGGTATAGCCGCTCATTCCACGCCGGCCGGGCGAGGTAGGACGATATAACTTTAATGCCACTCAGTTCCCCCCTTCATTACTAAACACCTTCGAAGAATTCTATCTTATCCCCCGGCTTCAGGCTGACAATAGCCTTTTTCCAGGGTGGGGTCTGTGTAACACGCCTGCCCACTCTTCTTGACTTGCTCGGCATTGTGATCACGTTGACCCCGGTTACGGTTACTTTAAAAGCCTTTTCCACCGCCTGTTTTATCTGCAATTTATTTGCCTTATCCGCTACCTTAAAGGCATATTTACCTTCGGCTTGAAGGTTGGTGCTCTTCTCGGTTATTAACGGGCGGCGTAAAACTTCATATGGATGCATATTCTTCCCTTGGACTAAGCTGTCCCCCATAGTTTTTCGGCTTTGCGTAATGCTTCCTCGGTTATCAGTAGTCTCTGATAGGAGAGGATGTCAAGCGTATTAATCAGGTTAGCCGCCATTGTCTTGATTCCCGGTAGGTTCCGGGCTGATTTAATCACGTTATTTTCCGGCTCATCGGTGACGATAAGGGTTGAGGAATTAGCCCCGAGAGCCTCCAGTATTTGCACCATGGTTTTTGTCTTGGGCTCTTCAAATTTCAGGTCTTCCAGGACTTTCAGTTCACCGTCCCGGGTCTTGGCAGAGAGAACACACCTCAGGGCAAGACGGCGCATTTTCTTCGGGGCGGATTGCCGGTAGCTTCTGGGATGGGGACCAAAAATGATGCCGCCACCCCGCCGCAACGGTGACTTGCGGGTACCTGCCCGGGCGTTACCGGTGCCTTTCTGACGAAACGGCTTGTGTGTGCTGCCTGAGACCTGGCCCCGGGTTTTAGTTGACGAGGTTCCCTGGCGGGCATTAGCCCGCTGGGCGACCACTACCTGGTGCACCACTCCCTCATTAAAGGGCACGGCAAAAACACGGTCGCTTACTTCTATCTGCTTGACCGGTTCCCCGGTCAGATTGTAAACCGGAACCTGCACTTCCTTACTTCCCCCTCGCTGATTTACGTATCAGGAGTAACCCGTTCTTACCGCCGGGTACGGCTCCCCTGACCAGTAACAGATTGCGGGCAGGGTCAGCCTGGAATACCTCAAGGTTAATCGCTGTTACCTGCCGGTTTCCCATGTGGCCTGCCATGCGCAGCCCTTTCCAGACCCGGCCCGGTGTTGAACCCGCGCCGACGGAGCCCGGGGCCCGGTGCCGGTCTGACTGGCCGTGGGTTTTGGGGCCACCACTAAAGTGATGGCGCTTGACCACTCCGGCAAAACCCTTGCCCTTGGAGACGCCGGTTACATTGATCAGGTCTCCGGGCTGGAACAGACTGACATCAACCTGCTGTCCGGCTTCTATACCCTCGGTATCATCAAGGCGGAACTCCCGCAGGTGTTTGAACTGTTTTTGTGTCATTTGGGAATCACGGCGGGAAGATTTCTGCTGCTTGGCCTCACCAAAGCCGAGCTGAGCAGCATCATAACCCTCTTTGGCTGATGTTTTCAACTGTACCACGGTGCAGGGTCCAGCCTCAATGGCAGTTACCGCTTCTGCGGTGCCATCATCCAGAAAAACCTGGCTCATGCCCAGCTTCTTGCCTATAATTCCCAAGCTTAACTCTTTAGCCACTACTGTTTTCCTTATAGCTTAATATCTATTTCTACCCCCGAGGGCAGGTTTAGTTTGGTCAGAGCATCGATGGTTTTAGAGGTTGTTTCCACGATATCTATCAGGCGCCGGTGGGTCCGGATTTCAAATTGCTCCTGCGAGTCTTTATCAATAAACGCTGAGCGAATCACACTTAATTTCTGGATGCGGGTGGGTAAAGGCACCGGACCTACCACCGTTGCACCGGTACGCTCTACCGCATCAATAATTTCGGCTGCGGATTGGTCAACAATGCGGTGGTCAAACCCCTTTAGCTTGATGCGGATCTTCTGTCTAGCCATATTTTTTGCCCGTAGCCTTTTCTCTAATTTGCTCCGCCAGTTCGGGCGGTAGCTCGCGATAGCGATAGAACTCCATGGAGTGCGTCGCTCTGCCCTGACTCAATGACCTGAGCCTGGTGGTATAACCGAAGGTCTCCGCCAGGGGTACCAGGCCACGTACCACGTAGGTTTCTCCCTGGGTATCAATCATCTCAACATGTCCCCTCATTGAGTTGAGGTCGCCGATGATGTCACCCAGGAATTCTTCCGGGGTCACTATTTCCAGTTTCATGATTGGCTCCAGAAGGACAGGCCCTGCTTTTTTAGCGCCGTCCTTCAGTGCCATTGAGCCAGCCATCTTGAAGGCCAGCTCGGAAGAATCGACCTCGTGGTAACTGCCGTCATAAAGGCTGACCTTAATGTCAACCATGGGATAGCCGGCCAGGACGCCGGTTTCCAGCGCTTCTTTAACCCCGGCCTCAACCGCCGGGATATATTGTCTTGGTATCGTTCCACCCTTAATATTTTCGATGAATTCAAAGCCGCCGCCACGTTGCATCGGCACCAGCTCAAGGTTAACGTGTCCGTACTGGCCATGTCCGCCGCTCTGGCGGACAAACCTGCCTTCAGCCCGTACCGGCAGCGTAATCGTTTCCTTGAAGGCGACATGTGGCTTGCCTACTTTGGCGGCCACTCTGAATTCACTGATAAGCCTGTTGACAATAACCTCCAGGTGAAGTTCCCCCATGCCTGAGATTATGGTTTGGCCGGTATCTTGGTTATAGGTTACTTTGAAGGTGGGGTCTTCATCGGCAAGTTTTTGCAAAGCCTCGCCCATTCTGTCCTGGTCAGACCTTGATTTGGGCTCGATGGCGATTGAAATCACCGGCTCAGGGAAACGGATGGATTCCAGCAGCACTGATTTAGCGGCATCACATAACGTATCACCGGTGAAGGTGTTTCTCAGTCCCAGTGCTGCGATGATTGCCCCGGTATCAGCGTTAGTTATATCCTCACGGTGGTTGGCGTGCATCAATAGCAGGCGGCCGATGCGTTCCCGCTTACCTCTTGTTGGATTAAGCACCTGACTGCCTACTTTAACCCTCCCGGAGTACACCCTGAGATATACCAGCCGGCCCATAAAGGGATCAGAGACTACCTTGAAAGCCAGTGCCGCAAAGGGGGCGTCATCACTGGACGAACGGGTGAGTTCAGTGCCGGTATGGGCATCAATAACCCGTACCGGCGGCACGTCTAAGGGGGAGGGAAGGTAGTCAACAGTGGCGTCCAGCAGCGGCTGGATAGCGATATTCTTCAGCGCGCTACCACAGAGAACGGGCACCCCTTTATTCGCCAGGGTTACTCTTCGCAGGGCCTGTTTCAGCTCGCCGGTATTAACCTCATGCCCTTCCAGGTAGGCCAGCATCATCTGGTCATCATGTTCCGCCAGTTTTTCAATCAAAGCCTGGCGGAACTCGGCGCACTTTGCCTGTTCTGACGCCGGTATATCCATCTCCCGGGGGTCAGAACCTAAAGAGCCGTCAAAGAGCCAGGCCCTGTTTTCTAAGATATCAATAACGCCGCGGAAAGAGCTTTCCGTACCCAGGGGGAGCTGTATCGGGAGGGGGGTTGCCTTGAGCCTTTTTTCAATCATGGCTATAGTACGCTGGAAGTTGGCGCCCACCCGGTCCATTTTATTGATGAAGCATATTCTGGGCACCTGGTAGCGGTCAGCCTGCCGCCATACTGTTTCTGATTGGGCTTCAACTCCGGCTACCGCATCAAAGACCACTACACCCCCGTCCAGCACTCTTAAGCTGCGCTCAACTTCAGCAGTAAAGTCTACGTGCCCCGGTGTATCAATAATATTAACGCGGCAGTCGCTCCAGTAACAGGTGGTGGCTGCCGCGGTAATGGTGATGCCCCGTTGCTTTTCCTCTTCCATCCAGTCCATCACTGCCGTGCCTTCGTGCACCTCGCCGACCTTATAAGTACGGCCGGTGTAATACAGCACCCTCTCGGTGACGGTGGTCTTACCGGCATCGATGTGAGCGATAATACCTATATTGCGGATGCACTCTAAAGGGAAACGTTCTGGCACATTCCTGTCCTTTACGGCTACCTGGTCATTTTTAATAAGTTCGGAATTAATGGTGATGCCTCCCTACCATCTATAGTGAGCAAAGGCCCGGTTAGCCTCAGCCATTTTATGCGTATCTTCTCGTTTTTTAATTGTTGTTCCCTGCCCCTGAAAGGCGTCAATCAGTTCGGCGGCCAGTCTTTCCTTCATTGCCTTACCCTTCCGGGCTCGGGAAGAGTTGATTAACCAGCGCAGCGCCAGGGAAAAACCGCGCTCCGGCGGGACCTCCACCGGGACCTGATACGTGGCACCGCCCACGCGGCGGGATTTAACCTGCAGCAAAGGGGTGGCATTCCTGATTGCCTGTTCCAGAGCCGTGACCGGGTCTTTTGATGTCTGCTGTTCCAGCAGTTCCATGGCGCCATAGGTAATGCTCTCCGCCGTTCTCTTCTTACCGCAAATCATCAGGTGGTTTATTAATTTGGACACGATGACGCTTTGGTACTTAGCGTCAGGTGGCGTTATTCTTTTTAAAGCTCGGGCTCGCCTTGGCATTATCGGCTCCTGTTATTTATTCCGTAGCTACCTTTCCTTTAGGCAGCTTGCTTCCATACTTACTACGGCCACGGTGGCGATTGGCGACGCCGCTGGTATCCAGCGCCCCGCGGACAACGTGATAGCGTACACCGGGAAGGTCCTTGACGCGACCGCCGCGGATAAGAACTACTGAGTGTTCCTGTAGCTCGTGCCCTTCTCCGGGGATATAAGCAGTTACTTCCATATGGTTAGTCAGCCGCACCCTGGCTATCTTGCGTAATGCTGAATTGGGCTTCTTCGGGGTGGTCGTTTTCACCTGGACGCAAACCCCGCGTTTTTGTGGAGACCCTTTACCCTGCGTTACCCTGTTCTTCAGGGCATTATAAGTGAAGCGCAATGCTGGGGTGCTGGTCTTTTTGGTGACCTCCCTGCGCCCTTTGCGAACCAGTTGATTTATTGTTGGCATTTTTCCTTTCCTACCCCCACAATTTAAATGGATGAGCTACGGCTCATCCATCACGCAAAATAGCCATAGATTGAGCAAGAATTTCAATCTATGAGCTAATCAATCTCAGCACCGAAACTAAAAGCGTAGTTTATCACAAAAAGATATGAACTGTCAACAAATCTAGCGTGATACGGTCAAAGGTTAGCGTTATTATTCTATCATAAAAAACTGGTATTGACAATATTCCCAAGAATGACTATATTGGAATCCTGATTAATACGGCAGTCCGGGGACAGGGGGTGCTATGATGCAGGAGAAAGAGCGCAGTTATTTTAAAGGTCTATACCAGGCCGCGACAGCAGTTAATTCCTCTCTCTCCACCGAAGAAGTGCTGCGTGCTGTGGCGGAAAATGTAGCCAGTACCATGAGTGCCAAAGGCTGCTCGCTGATGCTGCTTACGCCGGATAGCAGATTTTTATTTCACACGGCATCCTATGGACTTAGTGACGGGTATGTCAGGAAGGGCCCATTATCAGCGGATAAAAGCATCAGCGAGGCGCTGGGAGGCAAGACCGTGGCGGTGCTGGACGCCGCTACCGATAAGCGTGTCCAGTACCGGGAGGAAGCCGCCAAAGAGGGAATTGCGTCTATACTTAGCATACCGATGATGCACCGGGAGAGGGTAATAGGCGTGATAAGGGTATATACTGCCGATCCGCATGAGTTCACTCAGGCCGAGGTTGACTTTGTCAGTGCGGTGGCCAATCTGGGTGCTATAGCCCTGGAAAACGCCAAGCTTTACGAATCTTTGCGAAGAGACTACGATGCGCTAAAACACTATTATTTCCCGTTTTTATAAAGATTAATAAGCGCTTTCGCTCTTGATATTGACAAAGGACTCTGCTTATGATAGATTTATCAGCAGTAAGGATTATAACCATGCTAACTGGTAGATACGGACAAACATTTTACGCATATTATTACTGGTTTACGGAGCTTGGCTCACGTGGGAGGGCTTTGTCATGAGATAGATTAAAAACCAAATAAGATAGAGTGAAAAGTTAAGACCCTCCCCGAAGAGGGTTTTTTTATTTTAGGTAACCGGATTTTAACCGTAATAATAGCGCAGTTGGCATGGTGGAGTTCGGTAAAGATACTTGAAGTCAGGAGGAGGCAAGATGATAATCATGAAATCAGAAGCAACCGATGAAGAAGTGGCCAATGTGGTCAAAGAAGTAAAGAAGTGCGGTCTGCGGGCTGATGTCTCCCGGGGGGAATTCCGTACGGTGATCGGGCTAGTGGGTGATGAGCGCAAAATACCCTTCTCCCATTTTGCGGTGCTACCCGGAGTAAAGGAAGCGTTGATGGTGGAAACGCCATACAAGTTGATTAGCCGGGAGTATAGCCAGCGCCTGGGTGAGCAGACCGAATTCCGGGAGATCAAGGTAGGCAATATCAGTATCGGTGGTGACGAGCCGGTTTATATCGCCGGCCCCTGTGCTGTAGAGAGCAAAAAGCAGATATTCAGAATTGCCGAAGGTATCAAAAAAGCTGGGGCTCAGGTTTTACGTGGTGGCGTTTTCAAGCCGAGGAGTTCCGTTCACTCCTTCCAGGGATTGGGAGCTAACGGCATGGAGGGAGCCGAGGAAGCTTTGAGCTGGCTGCGTGAAGCCGGTGACCGATTTGAACTGGCGGTGGTCACCGAGGTAAGGGGCGAAACACAGGTTGACCTGGTAGCCAGATATGTTGATATGATGCAAATAGGCACCAGAAATATGTATGACCAGGACCTCATCACCAGTGTCGCCAGAAAGAATAAACCGGTGTTGTACAAGCGGCATTTCGGAGCCGGCATTGAGGAATTCCTGTCCTTTGCCGAGTATATTGCCGCAGAAGGCAATAAGGACATCGTCCTGTGTGAGCGGGGGATACTGCCCCTGGGGAAAGGGCGAAATTACACCAGGTACACCTTTGACCTGGCGGCTATCCCGGCAATTCAGAAAGAAACTTATTTGCCCATTCTTGCCGATCCCAGCCATGCCACCGGCCGCCGTGACCTTATCTTCAGTATGAGCTGTGCCGCCATTGCCGCCGGAGCATACGGGCTGATGATCGAGACGCACTATGACCCGGCAGAATCACTCGTTGACGGCCAGCAGATGGTAACGCCTGACGAGCTTAAAGATATTATCGATGCCTGCGGGAAGGTGCACCGTCTGATTGCGTCAGCAAAGAAGTAAAGGTAAAATGGCAGCAGATGGAAAAAATTAAGGTAAACATTGGCAGCAACGGCTATGAGATCCGTGTCGGCGCAGGGCTGCTGCGTCAGGTCGGGTGCTGGTTAAAGGAGCAAGGGTTTTCCGGGAAGCTGGTCATTATTACCAACCCGGTGGTGAACAAGCTATATGGTGACGTCCTGAACCAGGCGCTGGCTGCTGAGGGTTTTACGGTCACCATCCTCCAGGTCCCGGATGGGGAAGACCAGAAATCACTGGAAACCGCGGGCCGGCTGTATCAGGAATTGACTGATGCCTACGCGGAGAGAAACACGCCGGTTTTAGCCCTGGGTGGTGGTGTCATCGGTGACCTGGCGGGGTTTGTTGCCGCCACCTATATGCGCGGGGTGCCGCTGGTGCAGGTACCCACTACCTTGCTGGCGCAGGTGGATAGCAGTATCGGCGGTAAGGTGGCGGTTGATCACGGTCATTTGAAGAATAAAATCGGGGTATTCTACCAGCCCAGCATGGTAGTTACCGATATTGCTACCTTGCAAACACTGCCGGACCGGGAGCTAGCCAGCGGGCTTGCCGAGGTTATCAAGAGTGCCGCCATTCGTGATAGGGTACTCTTCACCTTTCTGGAGGGAAACCTTGACCGGGTGAAGGCCCGTGACGGCGAGGCGCTTGAGCAGGTGGTGCTGCGAACGGCAAAGATTAAAGCCGGGGTAGTTGAGCAGGACGAGAGGGATTATGGTTTGAGACACATTTTGAACTATGGCCATACCATCGGGCATGCCGTGGAAACGGTTTCGGAATTCGGTGTGGAGCACGGCCGGGCGGTAGCCGTCGGTATGCTGGCTGCGGCCAGGATATCTCATGAAATGGGCATACTCGGTGAAGGGGAGGTAACCAGGTTAAAAAGCATGATCGGGCGGGCTGGCCTGCCTGTTGAAATTCCCGGGCTGGAGATAGATAGAGTGCTTGCGGCAATCAAGCACGATAAAAAAGTCCAGCAGAATAAGGCAAGATTTATCCTGTTGAAATCCATAGGTGATGCCTTTATCATCGATGAAGTGAGTCTTTCCCTGGTGGAGAGGGTGTTGCGCGGTGAATAGACCTAAAATTTGTGCCGTTATCGTGAATAATGACCTGAAAGCAATCGAGCAGGTAACACCGCTCGTTGATTTATTCGAAGTGCGTATCGACCTTGTCGGTACGGGCTGGCAGGAACTGGCCGGGCAGCTGGGCAGACCGTGGATAGCCTGCAACCGGCGGGTTGAGGAGGGGGGTGTCTGGCGGGGGAGCGAAGACGAGAGAGTAGAAGAGCTGCTTCGGGCGGTAACACTCGGGGCGGATATTGTTGATGTGGAACTGGAAACAAAGAAATTGGGCAGGACGGTAAAGCTGATTAAAACGAGGGCAAAGTGCCTGTTGTCCTGCCATAATTTAACCGAAACCCCTCCTTTGGATAAAATGAAGGAAATAATTAAACGGCAGATAGAGGCTGGTGCCGATATCTGTAAGCTGGTTACCACTGCTCGTAGCTTTGGCGACAACCTGGCTGTTTTACAATTGATCAAGGATTTTCCGCAAAAAAGCGTGGTTGCCTTCGCTGCGGGGGCGCTGGGTGCAGGCAGCCGGATTCTCTGCCCGCTGCTGGGCGGCGGTTTCACCTATGCTTCGATTGAAGAGGGTAAAGAATCAGCCCCCGGGCAGATAACAGCGCGGGATTTAAACATGATTTACGGGATGTTAAATGATGCCGGGTGATAGCGTCATATCCGGAAAAACCAGGGTCTGTGGAGTAATCGGCGACCCTGTTGAGCATACCATGTCGCCGGTGATGCACAATGCCGCCTTTAGAGAACTGGGGCTGGACTATGTCTATCTCCCGTTTCGGGTGAGGAAAGAAGAATTGGACAAGGCTGTTGAGGGAATGAAAGCCCTGAATATGCGCGGATTAAATGTGACCATACCCCATAAAGTGGCGGTGATGCCGTTGCTGGATGAACTTGACCCGCTGGCAAAAAAGATAGGCGCGGTTAACACCATAGTCAATGATGGCGGCCGGCTGCGAGGTTACAATACTGACGCTGATGGCTTTCTCCAGGCGCTGCTGGAGAGGGAAATTGAGCCGAAGGGAAAGAGCGTGGTTATTCTGGGTGCTGGCGGGGCGGCAAGGGCAATCTCCTTCATTCTGGCGGAAAGGGGCGCCCGTCTAGCCATTCTTAATCGGAAACAGGAGCTTGATTGGGCGGTGGAGCTGGCACAGCGGATTTCCGCCGAATTTAAAGAGGGGGTTGATGCCCTGGAGCTCAATGAAGAGAACATGGCCGGCGTTCTGGGGGAGGCTGATATTCTGGTCAATGCTACCAGTGTGGGCATGAGCCCGGATAGTGACCGGACACCGGTTCCCGCCAAGCTGCTCCGTCCCGGTCTGGTGGTTTTTGACATTGTCTATAACTCCGTCCGGACCAGACTGCTGCAAGAAGCCGGGCAGGTCGGTGCTCGAACCATCGGCGGGCTAGAGATGCTGGTCTGGCAGGGGGCGCTGGCTTTCCGGAAATGGACAGGCAGGGAAGCCCCGCGGGAAATGATGCAACAAAAAGCAATTGAGGCTTTGGGGAATGAAAACTAGTATTGCCCTGATTGGCTTTATGGGGGTGGGCAAGACGGTGGTGGGGAAGGCTCTGGCGGCAAAGCTGAATAAAGAATTTATTGAACTTGATGCTTTGATTGAGCTCAAAGCAGGGAAAACCATCCCCGAGATATTTCAGCAGGACGGCGAAATACGCTTTCGTGAACTTGAAATCGAGGCGGCCAGGGAAGCCGCCGGGAGAAAAAAAGTGGTTATTGCCTGTGGTGGCGGTCTGGTGCTCAATAAAATAAACGTGGATAGATTGGGGCAAGAATGCATCATGGTTTATCTGACGGCATCACCGGCGGTGATTTTAAAACGCACCTCGGCTGACCGGGATAACAGGCCGCTCTTGAATACTGCTGACAGAGAGCGACGTATCCGTGAGTTGCTGCAATTCCGTCAGCCGTTTTATCAGCGGGCCGCCGATATCACTATAAACACGTCAAAGCTGAAGGTTGGCCCGGTGGTCAACCGGATAATAGACCGGATTAAAGAGAATGAGAGTTTCTCTGGCTAACAGCAGAATAGAGGGAGAAGTAACTGCCCCCCCGTCAAAAAGCTATACCATCCGCGGGCTGATGTGCGCCGCCCTGGCCGATGGTGAAAGCGTGATAAGGCACCCGCTGGTTTCCGATGACAGTCAAGCGGCGCTAAATGTGCTGCATGACCTGGGGATTAGTATCCGGCAGGAAAAGAATTTATGGCGGATAAGCGGTGGCAGTTTTCAGAAGCCGGCTGGCGATCTATACTGCGGTGATTCAGCGGCAACGCTAAGGTTCATGACTGCAATCTGCGCCCTGGTTCCCGGCAGATGTCGCCTTACTGCCGGGCCTTCGCTATCCAGAAGACCGGTCCGGCCGCTGGTTAAGGCGTTAAAGCAATTAGGGGTGAATTGTTCCAGTCAGGGTGAGGTACCGCCGGTGATTGTTGAGGGAGGCACACTGAAAGGAGGCACTACCGAATTACCTGGCGACATCAGCTCCCAGTTTATCTCAGCCCTGCTCTTTATCGTCCCCTGCGCTGAAGAGGGAATGAGCATCGTGCTGAGCACTCCTCTGCAATCAGAACCTTACGTCTTGATGACCATTGACTGCCTGAATAAATTCGGGATACAGGTCTTTCAATCTCGTGAAAAACTTGAGGCTGGCCGGCAAAAGTATCAGCCCGCCGAGTATGCTGTCGAGGGTGACTGGTCTTCGGCATCGTACTTTCTGGCGCTGGGGGCTACCTCGGGTGAGATAACAATAGGGAACTTAAATCCGCGTAGTTTGCAGGGCGATAAAATAATGCTAAACTTGCTGGGAGAAATGGGCGCCCGGGTGAGGGAGGATGGTAATAACGTGACCGTGAGCAAGACGCCGCTGCGGGCGGTAAAGGCTGACTTGTCCGAATGTATCGACCTGCTGCCGACTATGGCGGCCCTGGCGGCGGTTGCCGAAGGTGTCAGTGAATTTACCGGCATCAGGCGGGCACGCCTCAAGGAGTCTGACCGGGTAACGGCCATGAGCGAGGGTCTGTCCAGAATGGGGATAGAGACAACGGTAGCGGATGATACCATGACCATTACCGGCGGAATACCGCGCGGTACGGTTGTTGACAGCTACGGTGACCACCGGATTGCCATGGCGCTCAGCGTAATCGGTCTGGTCGCCGGTGAAACAGTAATTGATGGTGCCGAATGTGTCACCAAGACCTTCCCGGAGTTCTGGGATATAATAGGAACCATTGGCGCTGAGGTGAAGATAAATGGGCAATAGCCTGGGTAAGCTGTTTAGAATAACCAGCTTTGGTGAGAGCCACGGCAAATGTGTGGGGATTATCGTCGATGGCTGCCCCGCCGGTTTGCCTGTCACGGAGGTGGAGATTCAACAGGATTTAGCCAAGCGGTGGCCGGGCCGGGAGGCGGGCTCCACGGAGAGGTCTGAGCAGGACAGGGTTGAAATGCTCTCCGGCGTATATGAAGGACATACCACCGGCGCTCCCATCTGTATGCTGACCTGGAATACCGATGCTGATTCCGGGGATTACCGCAAGAACAGATTTTTACCCCGCCCCGGTCATGCTGACTATACTGCTTTTGTTAAGTACGGCGGCTTCAATGACCCCCGTGGCGGGGGGAGGTTCTCCGGTAGAATCACGGCCGCCTTTGTCATGGCGGGAGCGATTGCCAGGAAACTGCTTGGCTTGAGTGATATCGAGGTTATCGCGCACACCGTGGACATAGGTGGTGTCAAAGCTCAGCCGAAGGAGCTGGCTGAAATCAGGAAGAATGTTGAGCAAAACCCTCTCCGCTGCGCTGACCCTGAAGCCGCTGAAGAGATGCTGGCGCTGATTACCCGCGTCAGGGAAGAAAACGACAGTCTCGGCGGTGTTATTGAGGGTATTGCCCTCAATGTACCGGCCGGTCTGGGAGAGCCGGTCTTTGACAATCTTGACGGAGAGCTGGCTAAGGCACTGCTGGCCATTCCGGCGGTTAAAGGGGTTGAATTCGGCGCTGGTTTTACCGTGGCGGGGAAAAAGGGATCAGAGAATAATGACCCGTTTACTATTAATAAAGATGGTAAAGTGATTACGGTGACCAACAATTCCGGGGGCATTCTCGGCGGTTTAAGCAGTGGTATGCCGGTAGTGGCCAGGGTTGCCATCAAGCCGACGGCGTCTATCGCCAGAGAGCAGGCTACAGTTGACATGCAGAACATGGAAAAATCCAGCCTTTCCGTCCGGGGCAGGCACGATGTCTGCATCGTACCCCGCGCGGTAGTGGTGGTAGAAGCGATGATGGCAGTAACCATTTGCGACCTGTCGCTGAGGGCAGGACTATTACCGAGGGTGATTAAATGAATTTAAATGATCTAAGAAAGAAGATAGACGGGATAGATGCCAGGATAATCGGCCTGATTGGAGAGAGAATTCGCCTGGCTGAAGAGATCGGCAGGGGAAAGAAGGAAGAGAATAAGCTCATTGAAGATACTGCCCGGGAGCTGCAGGTGCTGGAAAAGGTTAGGGATATTGCCCACCAGCAAAATATCAGTCAGTATGATATCGAAAAAATCTATCAGCAGATAATCACTGCCTGCAAGCATGTTCAGGGAGTGATTGAGGTAGCCTTCCAGGGTGCAGCCGGGGCTTACAGTGAAGAGGCTGCCTATCGTTTCTTCGGTTCCGAAATCCATACCAAACCCTGTGAGAGCTTTGCCGATGTATTCAATCTGGTGGAAAGGGATGAAGTGCAGTTCGGGGTTGTCCCTATTGAAAACTCTCTGGAGGGCAGCATCAACCAGGTATATGACCTGCTGCTGGACTCGGCCCTCAGGGTATGTGGTGAGATAGAGCACCGTATAAGCCACTGCCTGATAGCCATGCCTGAATCCGGGCTGGATACCATAAAAAGGGTCTTTTCTCATCCGCAGGCACTGGCGCAGTGCCGCAGCTTCTTAAGGCGTTTGAACTATGAGATAATCCCCACCGATGATACGGCGGGGAGTGTCCGGATGATAAGGGAGAAGGGGGTGGCAGAGAACGCGGCTATCGCCGGCGCCCGGGCTGCTGAGATCTACGGGATGAAGGTGCTTACACAGGAGATAGAGGATAACCCGCACAATTTTACCCGGTTCTTCATTCTGTCCAGGGAGGATTCCCCGCCTGCGGCGGATGATAAGACCTCTATAGTTTTTTCCGTGAAAGACCGGCCGGGAGTGCTCTATGAAACCCTCTGTGAATTTGCCTCTCGTAATATAAGCCTGACCAAGCTGGAGTCCAGGCCGACGCGGCAGAAGCCGTGGGAGTACAATTTTTATCTGGATTTTGAGGGACATCGCCAGGAAAAGGCAGCCAGTGAGGCCCTGAAGAGCCTTGAAGAAAGAGTAATCTTCCTGAAAGTCCTGGGTTCATACCCTAAAGCTAGGCAGTCTGGCTAAGCCCCTGGAGTTTGATAAATTTAGAGTGATGTGATGAAGATAGCGATAATCGGTGGCTCGGGGAAGATGGGGCGGTGGTTTGTCGCCCGATTGTTACAGGACGGTAAAGAAGTGGTCATCACCGGCCGTAACCAGGAAAGGCTGCTTGAGGCGGGGCGGCAATTGGGTGTGGAGGTGGCCTCCAATATAGCTGCCGTCAACGGGGTTGACATAGTTCTGCTTTCGGTACCGATAGAGAGCTTTGAAGGTGTGGTAAAGGAGATAGGCCCCCATATCCAGCCCGGGCAGATGGTTATTGATATCACTTCCATAAAAACGCTTCCGGTGGATATGATGCACCGTTATATAGAGAAAGGCTCGGTACTGGGTGCCCATTCCTTGTTTGGCCCCGGTGCTCACAGCATGGTCAATCAGAATTTCATCCTGACGCCGACCAGTGAAGAGGAAAGGGAACTGTCAGCAAAGGTAAGTGGTTATCTGGAAAAGAAGGGGGCCAAAGTCAGCCTGATGACTCCTCAAGAGCATGATGAAATGATGACCGTCATTCTTGGCCTGTCCCACTTTATTGCTATTGTTTCTGCTGATACCTTGCTCAGCTGTGACGGGCTGAAGCGGATGACAGAAGTAGGTGGCATTACCTACAAGGTTTTGTTTACGCTGGTGGAAAGCGTTGTTTCCGAGGATCCGGGGCTTTATGCCTCCCTGCAAATGAATCTCCCCGGCCTGTCCAAGATAGAGAAGCTGTTTCAGGAAAAAGCACAAGCATGGGTCGGTCTGGTGGAAAGTAAAGACAGGCAGGAATTCGTCCGTCAGATGAAGGGGTTGCGCCAGAGACTGGAAGAGAGTGCTCCTGATTTTGGCCGGGCTTATGAGAATATGTATAAGCTCGTGGAGTTGCTGTGAGGATTATTTTACCTCGTAGGAGCTGAAGATAAAATCCAGGTCTTCCTGTAGAGCGGAAATCTTTTCCTGCGGGAAGAGCTTTTCATCGATATCAATCATCAGCTTGGTTTCACCCCGCACAGAGCCGATAATGTGGGCTCTCAGGCACTCTTTTACCGGGGTTCCACTCCCCGCAGTGAAGGTCAGGGTGCCGCGAGAGATGAATGAGGCCGACTGGTCAGGCAGGGTATATGTTTCCTGCTTTGCCTCACCCAGAATCACCCCTTGCTTCAGAGTGAAGTCCCTTATCTCCGAGTAGAGCAGCTCGGGGTTTACCTCCCGATAGGTTTTCCTGATTTGCATCTCGGTTTCCCTTTTCTCCTCTGGCTGTTGTTTATCAATCAGGATGGTTTTCAGGGCTGAGTGAGAACTTACATCTCTTTATTTAAGTTGGTCAGGAACTCTTCATTGGTCTTGGTTTTGCTCAGGCGCTCGATGACTCGATCCGTAGTGTCAACGAGGTTATTGGAGTCAGAGCCGATCATGGTCACCATCCGCCGCAGCAGCCATACTTGCTTCAAGGTGTCTTCATTGAGCAGCAATTCCTCTCGCCGGGTGGCACTGCGCTGAATGTCCATTGCCGGGAAGATGCGGCGCTCGGATAGACGGCGGTCAAGGTGGAGCTCCATGTTACCGGTGCCCTTGAACTCTTCGTAGATGAGGTCGTCCATGCGGCTGCCGGTTTCGACGAGGCAGGTGGCAATGATAGTCAGGCTACCACCTTCAGCGGTGTTGCGGGCGGCGCCAAAGAAGCGCTTGGCGGGGTGGAGGGCGGCGGGGTCGATACCTCCGGAGAGTGTGCGGCCGCTGGAGGGCATGGCCAGGTTGTAAGCACGGGTGAGGCGGGTAATACCATCGAGAAGGATGACCACATCCTTGCCGCTTTCAACGATGCGCTTGGCCCTTTCCAGTGCCAGCTCCGCAACGCGGGTCTGATTCTCTACCATCTCGTCGAAGGTGGCGGCTATTACCTCTCCCTTGACGGAGCGCTTCATATCGGTAACCTCTTCCGGGCGCTCACCGATAAGGCATACCATCAGGTGAATGTCGCTATAGTTGGTGGTGGCGGCGGTGGCGATCATTTTGAGCAGCATCGTCTTGCCGGCCTTGGGGGGTGAAACGATTAAGCCGCGCTGCCCCCGGCCGACAGGTGCGATGAGGTTCATCAGGCGGGTGGAAAGGTCACCCGGCGCGTGTTCCAGATTGATGATTCTGTCGGGGAAGGTGGGGGTCAGTGAGCCGAAGAAAGGCCTTTTCTTGGCAAGCTCGGGGTCAAGGTCGTTTATGGCTAGTACCTGTAACAGGCCATAGTATTTCTCATTGGCTTTGGGTGGTCTGCCCTGTCCGGAAACCATGTCGCCGTTACGCAGCCCAAAGCGGCGGATCTGTGAAGGTGAAATATAGACGTCGACCTGACTGGGGAGCAGCGTGTCCTGCCTGAGGAAGCCGTAGCCATCGCTCATAATCTCCAGAATGCCGCTACAGAAAACGTAGCCCTGTTGCTTGGCATCGGTCTGGAGTACGCGCATGATGATGTCTTGCTTCTTCAGACCGGTAAAGTCGTTGATACCCATTTCCTTAGCTATCTCGGTTAATTCATCTTTGGTCTTTTTTTCTAGTTCGTTAATTTCCATGGTCAGCCTCGCTCTCACCTCCTTTATCTACCAAGAAGGGAGGAATTTTTGACTTACTTCTTTTGTGAAACCTGCTGCCAGTCGGCCATAAAGCGGCGAATGCCGACATCGGTAAGGGGGTGCTGTATCATCTGCATCAGAACGCTGTGGGGAACAGTGGCGATATGCGCTCCCGCCTTGGCAGCCACCACGCAATGCAGCGGGTGACGGATACTGGCCGCGATTACCTTGGTCGGCAACTGGTAATGTTGGTATATCTCAACGATGTCTTTTACTATCTCCATACCGTCGTGGCCGGCATCGTCCAGACGGCCCACAAAGGGGCTGACGTAAGCAGCACCGGCTCTGGCGGCGAGGATTGCCTGGTTAACCGAGAAACATAGCGTCATGTTGACGGCTATGTTCTCCTGGCTCAGGGCAGATGTTGCTTCCAGGCCGGCCGCGGTCACGGGTATCTTAATGGCTACATTCGGTGCCCAGGAGGCTTTAATTCGTGCCTCGGCTATCATTGCTGCCGTATCTTCAGCCAGCACCTCGGCAGAGACCGGCCCGCTGATTATGGAGCAAATAGTCTTAATCACCGTTTCATAATCACTTGTTGACTCCCTGGCTACCAGGGAGGGATTGGTGGTAACGCCGCTAACAATGCCCAGCCTGGCGGCCTGCCTGATTTGATCGATATTGGCTGTGTCTAAAAATATCTCCATTCTCGTCTCCTCTCCACCCATAATCAAGGAGAAAGTGGCAACGCTGTCTGTGCACCCTCACGGAGTACGTCCTTGGCGACGGCGATAAAATCACGGAACAGGGGGTGCGGGCGTGCCGGGCGTGAACCAAACTCAGGGTGGAATTGACAGCTTACCATCCAGGGGTGGTTGGCCAGCTCGCAGATTTCAACCAGCTTCTTATCCGGAGATAGCCCGCTGTATACCATGCCGGCCTCCTGTAAGCGGCGGCGGAATTCGTTATTGAATTCAAAGCGGTGCCGGTGCCGTTCCTGGACTACTTTCTGGCCGTAGGCACGGGCGGCGCGGCTACCGGCTAGAAGGTGGCAGGGGTAGTTGCCCAGGCGCATCGTCGCCCCCATGTCCTTCACGTTCTTTTGCTCCGGCAGGAGGTCGATAATCGGGTAGGAGGTGGATGGGTCAAACTCGGTGGAGTTCGGCTCCTGGGAGCCCATGACATAGCGGGCGAACTCGATTACCATCACCTGCATGCCCAGGCATAATCCGAGGTAGGGCACCTCATTTTCCCGGGCGTATTCAGCGGCCTTAATCATGCCTTCGATACCCCTTATGCCAAAACCGCCGGGCACAATAATACCCTGGGCAGAACGAAGCAGGGCATTACTGCCGTCTTTTCCCAGGTCTTCGGAATGGACCCAGAGCAGATTGACTTCTCTATCAAAATGCAGGGCGGCGTGGCCAAGAGCCTCACGAACTGAATAATAGGCATCGCTCAGCTCAACGTATTTGCCTACCAGGGCAATATTAACGGTATCACGGGGGTTTTTAATGCGTGTTACCATTTGACGCCATTTTCTGAGATTCAGCGGGCGCGCCTCAATACCAAGTTTGTCCACAATTAATTTGCCCAATCCGGTTTCTTCAAGTATCAAGGGTATCTCGTAGATTGTGTCCACGGTGGGCAGGGGAATAACCGCCTGTTTATCCACGTCACAGAAGAGGGATATTTTAGACCGTATCCCTTCGGTAATGGGCAGGTCACTGCGGCAGATGATAATATCGGGCTGGATACCAATCCGGCGCAGTTCATTAACGCTGTGCTGAGTGGGCTTGGTCTTTAGCTCCTGAGTTGAATTGAGGTAAGGG
>Ga0180432_10001284_pt1 | contig 39992 bp, 35 predicted proteins | sample SS_ome_10_FD_132414 | JGI IMG/M metagenome (GOLD analysis project Ga0180432, IMG submission 132414) | Hypersaline lake sediment archaeal communities from the Salton Sea, California, USA - SS_1_MS_2 metaG | ecosystem: Environmental > Aquatic > Non-marine Saline and Alkaline > Hypersaline >... | reverse complement strand
TCATCGCTCCGTGTTGGTTGTGCCTGAAAACGCTATACGTGCGCAACGGGAATTGCAGCGCATCAACCCACAATAGTGAAAGAGCCTCAATCAAGCAGGCCGCCGCCCGCGCCGCTGGCGAATGATGCTTTGTCAGTTAGAGGCCGTACGGTTCGAAGCGCTATGGCTCAGTAGCTTACCGGTTGAGCGAAATCCGTCCGGCCATCACATAGGTTGCGGCATGTTGCTTGGCGTCACATGTTGTAGTCGGTAGTGTCGGCAACGGAATCGTAGTCCGCTCTGTCGAGCCGATGACACCAGATGTTCTGGCCGGGAACACTCAGCCTGCTGCTGGATCGTGGGCTGTTCCAAGCGACAACCTCGACTCGACGTGTGTTCCCGTATCTGCGCCTGACGAACTCCAGTGCCGGTCTCAGGTCTGTGTCCGTGGAGGCTATCACTCCCACGTCATAGGCACCATCCACAGCCATGGCAGCGAAGTCGATGGCCAGAGCCACGTCAACGCCCTTCTGCTGTGCTCTTGCTGCCGGCCAGTTCCGTGGGTATCGCAACATGCGAGGGATGACCTTGACTCCAGCCCTGGCCCAAGCGGCGCACTGGTTCATGTGAGCGGCATACGTTTTGGGCTCCCTGGTAGAGTCAGGACGTCCGGTGTAGACTCGTACCTGTTCAAGAACCCTCGTTACGTTCGGAAGAGCACGCGAGCAGATCAGCTGTCCAAGTAGCACGGGGTCTGTCTGACCGCAATAGTGCGGGTCAGTTCCGGAGAAGAAGGCCTCACGAGCACACCTGTAGAGGTTCTGTTCATCTATGAAGAGTATGAGCCGGTCGGGTTGCAGAGTTCACCCCCACAAAAAACAGCCCCACCAGTTCACCCCCGAGGGAGCGAACGGTGGGGAACATTCCACACTGAAGATGATAGCACTTTCCCCATCTCTTGACAAACCGATTCACAGGCACTGTACCTTGTTCTGAGACGTTCACAACGGTTGAGGTGAACCGATCGCTCCGACGCTTGTCGAGCCTACCGACGGCACGCTACAGCCACGTCGCTGATTGTCGGTCGCCTGTCTCCTGCCACGTTCTCGCTGGCCTTCATGGGCCTATGTCCTCTTGGTGCTATTCTTGATGACAATGTCTTGGGTAAGCTCTCTTGTTGCAGTTGGTGCACCTGCCTGTCGACGCCTGAGGCGTATGCTTTCCTATATCGCGCCAAGTTTCAGCAACATGCCTATCTCGCTAACTCCTGGACCGGGCGGCAGGGTGCCATCTCTGTAGCGTTGCACAAAAACCTCGCCGCTCATGTTGAGACGCCTTCTGGCCTCTCTATCGACCAGCTGTCTCAACTCCTCTTCAGTCAGCTTGACCCAATCTCCGTTTGGGCTCTCCATTGGTCTCACCCCTGTGGAGTAGCGTTCTTGAGACATCGAGTCAGGTTCGAAATCCCCTTGCCTCTGGAGCCACTATAGCGCATTCGACGGCGCGTGATGTGCCCGTGGGCCGGGACGGCCCCGGCGTTCAGTGTACTATGCTCCCAACAACCCGCCTCTTAGCACTATCGCGGCTTCCTGTACATCAGGAAGAGCCCTGCACCTGCCACAGCGATTGTCAATAGGAATCCGACTGTGCCCGCGGCAATCCAGATAAGCGCCGACAGCTTGTATGTGGCTCGCACGGACTTCGGACCGTCCATGACTATTGTGGCCTCTTGGCTACTCGCGTCTGAGTCGCCTGTCCAACCGCCAAACGACCGGTACCACGGGTCGCTCCGATAAGCATCGCCACTGCTAACCCAGAAGCTCGCCTCGGACCCCTCGTCATACCACGCTTCTCCATATCCTCGCCCGTAGTCTGCCTCCACAGTCAGGTAGTACTGCGTCTTGTACTCGGCTTCAAGTAGCATGGACTCCGAACTCGTTATCGTCCTGTCGGGCAAATCGTCTCCATCGCTCCAGGAAACGAAGGCATATCGTGTACCTTCAGCCACGGACACGAACTCAGGAACACTAACCGTGTGGGTTCCTCCCTCCATCCAGGTTGAAGAGACTGGCAGTTGGGTCGGGCCGTATTTTACTCCGTCGATGGTAATGGATGGGATGTGACTGGCCATGTCCCAGGTCATGGTCACAATGGAGAACAACTCCACTTCTCCCGGGCAACCATCGTGGATTTCCGGGTGCTGTTGTTGGGAGTATCTTGCAGCATGAGGTGCTACCAGGGGGCGGGCGAAGTAGAACAACTCCTCAGCCGACACCCTCTGGTTCCCGTCCGAGTCGACTGAAGGCAGGTTGTGAAGGGCACTCAAGAGATAGTGGGAGAAGATGCCGTGTTCGATCTCGGCCAGCGAGTAGCTGCTTTCGTCACTGGCACAAGCAGCCAACACCACACGCCCATCGGCGGCAAGCCCTTCAGCAAATCCTCCGCTTTCGCAGCTATCCAGAATCACGACAACTCGCTCGGCACTGAGCTTGTCCAACCACGTCTTCAGCGCGCTTACTGTGATGTCGTTGGCATAGGAGTCTGGCAAAGAGTCATGGGGACACAGATACTCGGCACGGCCGTGACCGGAGAAGAACAGCACCACTGTGTCTTCTGGTCCTGTCTGGGGTGCAAGCCAATTTACCAGAGCATCCCTGATGTTGTCCTTCGTCGCATCGGCGTCAGTGAGGACTCTGGTATGGTCTGTACCGCACGCAGGAGACAAGCGGACATAGACTTGACGGGCATCGTCATCTGCATACGGCAAGTCGTACCCTATCCCGGGAAACGGCAGGTAGAAAGACGAAGACCCGAAATGCTCGTAGTCTCCCACTCCCACAGCCACGAGCCAGAGATCCTCGCCTCCCGGCACATACACCGAAACGCAGTCGGTCTTGGTCTCCGTGTGGGTACCTCTGTAGCTGCTGACGCTAAGCGACACGGTATACTTGCCCGCAGTAGTGTAGGTATGTGATATCTTGCCATCTGGCGGTCTGCTTTCTGATGTCCACTCTATAGGTGCAGAGCCGTCACCGAAGTCCCACTGCCAGGAGTCGATTTCGCCAATTGACGAATCACAGAACTCGATGGTGTCCTGTTCTGTAATACACGAGACCGTGGAAGCCTCGAAGTCGGCCTTCAAGCCTTGGTCGTAAGCAAACCTTAACTCGTTGAGACTACTCAAAGCGCTGCGGTAGTAACTGACAGCGATATTGCCATTCGCGTCCACAGCGATGGATAAGAACGCAGGATCGAGGTAATCCTCATCATCGATGGTCTGGACACGCCACGATCCGCCGTCAAAGCGAGCCATTTTCAGCTTGTGGTCGCTGGCGTAACTGATTGTGGGATTCCCTTGACGGTCGAAAACCAGCGACGGGTAACTGCCGGTGTCCACATTGGAGATGGCCCATCGCGCGCCGTCCCAATGGGCATACTTGATGAACTGACACGAGACGTATGCAGAATCGGGGTCGCAGCCATTGTAGCTGATGGCGGGGTTCCCCTCGGAGTCGAAGGCCAAGGAGTTCCATAGACCAGCGCGGGCGTCATTGTCTACGGATCCAATGGCCCACTCGCAACTCTCTCGGTATGCATACCATAGTCCGCCTATGCTGATTGCCGGGTTCCCTTGGGGATCGAATGCCAGGGAAATGTGGTGATTCACAAAACCCGCTGTCATGATTGTCTCCGATTTCCACACCGCACCGTCGAACCAGGCGTGCTTGAGCTCGCTCTGAGGATTGAAGTACGCAATGGATGGGTGGCCCGACAACGGATCGAAGGACAGAGACGTTGCCTTGTCACCGCCGCCATCTATCGTTCGTATGTCCCAAGTGCTCCCATTGAAGTGTGCGAACCTTAGCTCGCTGCCACTGCTCCTGGTCATGCCCATAGGGCCGCCGTAGCTGTACATGGAATACGCAACGTAGCTTATGGCCGGATAACCTCTGGAATCGTAGGCCAAAGAGGTATAGAAGCCTGCGTATCCGTTGCTGTCCACCGTCTGCAGCCCCCAGCAGCCATCCCAAGCGGCGAACCTCAGATCGTATTTCGTGCGGTCCTGGTAGCTTATGGCGGGATGGCCCAAGTCATTGAAGGCCAGTGAAGAGTACGAACCCACATCACCCTCGCTGTCCACTGTTTCAGTAACCCACGTGTTGTTCTGCTCGGCAGTGGCCGTGGTTGTCTGCGGCATCGGGAGGACGACCGCGACCATGAGAATCGTGGCCAGGGCAATTCCCTGCGTACAGCTAGCCAACCGGAGATTGCAATTCATTTCTCTGTGAGTCTGACGCCTGGCGTTGCAAGAGAGCACACGCCCGTCGGCACTGTTCTCGCACAACCTGGCTCTTTCGTGATAGGGTCCGCAGCACGTATCCTACCACCGTGCTTTGTACTTCGCAAGGCTCCTACCAGCGACCGCGGTTTTGGCGCGCATCCGCTTGGCCCCGTTGCCGCCCTCGGCTGGCCATCGGTCCGGATGGATGGGAGGGTAGGCCATGTCGAGAAGGTCAAACGATTTCGATTGTCTCGCGGCTCTTCCCCAACAGCCGGCGGATGTAGTGGTGCAGGGCTATCGACTCCGCCGAATAGAGGCCATGCTTCCAATTGGCTTTGCTGGAGCGCTCAAGACCCTATGGCGTCCGTGGCCCGGTGCTCTTGCCGCCGCGCATCCTGCACCGGCCATTCTTCATTGCTGAACCCCCGCGTTCTTCCTGAGGCTATTCAGATCGTTCATAACCCTGACTACGCCGTCTTGGCCACGCCGGACATCCAGGAAGGTTATGCCGAATGGCCCCGGACTCTCGTCGGGGTGCGCCTGGCGATACTCGTTCACGGCTGCGTCTACTTCGTCATCTGTTAGCTGGTCGTCTATGCAGGTGGTGATTATCAACCTGATGGGCTGCTGGCCTTCCTCAAGCCCGAGCCTTCTCTCAAGGGCCTCAACACGCTTCTGTAGTGTGCTCATCATTACTTCCTCGCCCTCGCTATGCCATCCTCACCGCGCCGGACCGTCACAAATGCTACACCACCAGGTGAGCCCAAAATCCTGTCTTGGTGATTCTCCTTCCACTCAGCCACTGCCGCATCGACTTCATCCTCCGACAGCTCATCGTCGTAGCACGTGTAGATGACCAGCGTGATCGGCTGCTGCTCTTCGCCGATGCCCACCTTCTTCTCCAGGTTCTCGATGCGCCTCTCAAGTGTACTCATCGCCTACTGTCCTGCCTTTCTCCAAGTCTGTCCCGCTGACCGACAGCCTTGACCTCGCCCGTCTCGTCACGTTCAAAGTACAGGACGAGGAGCCCATTCGCACCCTCGTCGTCTGGGTGCTCTTGCCGCTAGCGAGCGACAGCGGCGTCCATCTCTTCGTCAGACATACCATGGCCTTCTTCGACAACCTGTAGGACTACGAGTTCCGCCCCCATGCTCTGCTCCAGGCGTGCAAGCCTGTTCTCCATCGCCTTCATTCCCTGGCCTCCTGAGGCTCATCATGAATACCTCTGTCTACTGCACACATCACTATCACTTCCCCTTCCGGGTTTCGGAGGACCAGTGCACAACCCGGCACCGTCTCTCCCAGTGCGAAGCGACGTGGTTGGCGCTCTTGGAGCGCCTTGACCTTGGCTGCCTCCAGCTCCTCGGGAGTCGGGGCCGGAACAGCCCTGATGAGCACCTGCTCGAATCGAGGATCATCGAACTCCTTGGCTTTCATGATGTCCTCCAAAGCCTCTATTCGCTTCTCGTGTGTCTTCACCGCTTGGTTGCCTCCAACTTCTCCTCCAGTTTCTGAATGCGTTCCTCGAAGGTGCCGGCTTCCATGACGGTGACCATCGCCCGTGCCAGGGAGGACATGGCCTGTGCCTGCCTCGGGTCCAACTCTCCAGAGTAGACCTCAGCAACGGCCTTCTCAAGCTGGTCAAATATGGGCCTGAGTCGGAGAGGCATGCGCTTCTCCAGCCGGGCAGCCGTGGACGAGTTCTCTCCCCCTTTGCGCCTCCATTCTGCAGACTCGGGGCACTGCGCTATGCAGTAGTCACCGCGAACGGCTGGCGCGGTGCAAGGCTCGCCATTCTTCTTGGTGGCGGCACATATCTTCTTGTTCTTGTCCTTGTCCATCACGCTCCTACAGCCAGCAGGGAACGCTGGGGGAACCAGCAGGGGCCAGACAGTAACCGACACCCTGTGCTACCCAGCGCTTGAATTGCCATCATCTCACCACCCCTACGGCCTCATGCTCAGCACGCAGCACCGCCAGAGCCTGCACGAGGTCAGCATGCCCACGGCTGCCAAGCCAGCGCTTTGACTTCAGATGGCGCGCCCAGTCTTCCCACATCCGATCGACGGTGAAGTCGTACTCGCCGCCGGTGTAATAGCCATTCTTTCCCTCGTAGGGCAAGGCAATGATCGTGGACAGGTAGCCATCCTCTACGTACCAGCGCCCAAAGCGTCGACAGTGCTTCTTGCGCTTTTCGGCCAGGTGTTCCGCCAGCCGATCGCACTCGTCAGCGTACTCGAGATCCCATTGCCTCACCTCAGGATACTCGTCGGCTTCCACCCCACTGAAGAGTGTTACGAAGCCGTTCTCGTCCTCGTGCTCACCTCGTGGTCTTCGTCTCATGTTCTTCCCCTTCCGCCGTTGGGCTCATGGTGTCGGACTCTGGACTCCTCCATACGTAGCGTGGCTGAGTCCTTTACGAGATTCCAGGCCAGGTAGTCAGCACACGATTCATGAAGGGCGATATCACCGGTGGAACCGTGCCAGTAGACAAACGGCCCAGAGATAGGATTGCCGCATAGGAAACAGCTCTCGTAGTTCTCTATGTGGCCGTCCAGGATAGCGACCACTGTCCTTGGTAGGGAGGCGTTCTCAACGCTCATGGTCTCTCCCAGTCCCATGCCTTCGTTATCTCGAACCTGCAGCCATCCACAATCTTGAAGCTCACCTGCAACCCAGCGGGGTCCACGTTCCGCTTAGCCCATGATTTTCCCTTCACAATCTGGAGCTTGCCCCTGTCCATGGAGAGGTAGAGCTTCGGCTTTTCCAATCCGAATTCCTGACCGCGCCCCATCGTAGCACCAGCCTTCTTCTGCAGTGCCACGATGGCCAGTCCCGAGCCGACCTTGTGGCTGATCGCCGTCAGGTATCCGTTGACGTGGAAAAGCTCCGTAGTCATTTCCAGATAATCAATCACATTGACGCAGTCGGGCCGAACTACGTCCGCGAAGTCAGAGGCCCGCTCGAATGCCTGGAATTCCCACTCGTCGATATCGACACCCTCGAACAGCTCAAGGCGGTTGCGCAGCTCAACGTCTCCCATCTCGCTGCAGAAGTAGAAGATGGGGAACTCGGTCATGTTCAACCTGATGAAATTCAGCAGCAAAGCGGTTTTCCCCGCGTTCGGAGCGCCAGCGACAACTGCCAGGTTGCCCGGGAAGAGATTGACATACCTTTCGACGCCGAGCGGCCATTTGATGGGGAGGACACCATCGCGGCCGGCAGTTCTGAAGTCCAGAGAGGTGACCCGAGTATTGACGTAGCGCCACTGGCGGTTGTGCCGGGGGTGCTGTTCGACAAGTCCCAGGTCTTTGAGCCTCCGCAGGACCTTTCCCCGATAATCCTTCAGCTCATGACCAGTGACACCTAACTCCCTGTCCAGCTCGCCGGCTGACCACCAGCCAGAGGTATGCTGTACCCATTCCCTGACCCGATTCGCCATGTCCGAAATCGGACATCGGTCGCCCGAATCGGACATTTTCTCCGTGCCTAGCTGTCCGATTTCTTGTCCGACTTTTGTCCGATTTGTGTGTGGCTCGGGGTTGTCCGATTCATACACACATACGCGTGAGTTATTTGGAGGGCGGGGAGGGGGGAGGGGGCCCACGGCTGCGCCGCGTCGAGCAGGGCCGCGACGTCGCCCGTGAAATCGGCCGCGTCGCCGTGTTCAGGGGCCTGCGGCCAGATGACAACCAAGGGGGACTTGCCCATTGCGTGAAGCCGCCCTGCAACGCTCTCCATGTGCTTGAGCCCAGGGCCGTCAGCGTCCGGCCACAGGAACAGTCTACCCGTGAACCCCAGCAGCGGGGCCAAGCTATCCTCCGAGGGACAGGCAGCAGCCCCCGTGACGGTGCCCAGGGCTACAAATCCCTGTCTCAACAAGGCGTCGCATGCCTTTTCGCCTTCGACAATTACGACATCGGACTCCGAGCCGGCCCGCATCAGGCGATCCGTACCATACAAGGGAAGGTCCGCAGTCTTGAGACCGCCCAGTCCCTTCGATCCGTTGCGCCGCCACACGAAGGACTTCGAGCCGCTGCCGTAATCCAACCTGATGTGTTGAGCAACAACATGGCCATCGGCGTCTTTGATTGCCCAGGCGGTTTGTCTAATAACCTTGCTGCTATTGCCGCTGGCCGTGGGCTTGTCCTCAAACAGGTCCCTGGTTGACATCCCGATCGCGGCCACGATTGCCTCCGCCGCGCAACCGACGTGGCAACACACCAGTAGACGATCCCCGTCCTCAGTGATGCTCAGGGAATTGTGTGCATCATCATGGGCCGGGCACTTGGCCGACCAACCATCCCCGGAACGCCGCACGCCTTGCAGCCGGTTGAGAATATCCCCCAGCTTGGGGGAAACCCCAGACGTGGACACTTACGCCCCCGTCTCTCCCTTGTCCTGGCCTGCTTCGTCCAGCAATCGCATGAGTGCAGCCCGCGGGATCATGAGTCGGCGGCCTAGCCGAAGCGCGGGAATCTGGCCTTCATGGATCAAGGCATAGGCATTGTTCTTGCTGATCCCCAACGCCTGAGCACATGCGCCCACCGTCAGCGTCAAAACTTGGTTCTGGTCCGACATCATTGTCCTGCCTCCTTACTATTTGTGTTATGGACCTGCCGCGCCATTTCTTGACACCCAGCATACCAAGTGGTACTATCGAGTGGAAGGCCGTTAGGCGACAGATAAATACCTTATGGCGACAGATAAATACCTTATGGCAAGAAGAAGGCGAGAAATAACCGGCCCGATGCAGAACTTCATCCATGCCAAGGCATTGGAGGGATGGACGCCCAAACAGATATTCGACTACATAGAATGGATGAGCCCTGAAGTTCTCGCTCCGCTACTCCTGGCCAAGCCTGAAGATGACATACCAAAGCATGAGTTACCAGGGCTCAGGCAAATCCAACGCATAGTCAAGGACATGGCCTACTCCGATACCTCCGGGGTCTGGATGCCTGATGACGAAGACATCAGCCCTGACGATGTGCGACGTGTTCTCGACGTTCTGGCAGCAGTCATCGTCCATACTGGAGGAAGAAAGTCCTCTATCACGAAAGATGAAGCTGCGAGAGTTGTGAGGCTTTCGAAGGCAATGCCCTCTGCTGATCCGTGGCTGGTATGGCAGGTGACGAAGCTGTATTTGATCTCTGAGCACAAAGAGGAAAGCACAGCAGCTCTGGACGCCTTCCTCGCTTTCAAGCCATGGCAGAGGGAGTGTGTGGAACCCTACGTTGATGCTGTCCAGAAGGGTCTAGTGCAAGTCGCGCCCTTGGTGTCTTGGCTTCTTGCTACCCACTTGGAGCGTGCAGAGGCACAGACCCATTACGACAAGGACGGGAGTTATAGTGCCAGCTTCGCACAGCTAGTGCAGGCCCTCAGTTCTGGGCTTCCAGATGAGGATATCGAGGCAGTAACGGGGATGCCCCAGGGACTGCTGGACTCCTTTAGAGCGAACGCACCGGAAATGGTCAATAGGGCGAAAGAGCTTCGCGCTGCAATCAACAGGGTTCACCAGGCGGTTTGCGACAAGTGGAACCAGAGGCACCCATCCGACATGATGACCGTGGAGACCCTGGAAGCGGAATATCAAGCCTATGTCGCAGCCATGAAACAAGCCGCTACTGATGCCGGTCCCATGCCGAAGCCTAGCCTTTCGGACTTCATCAGACATCGGGAACAAGAGCATAACCGCCTTCTCCTGGAGAGGCTGATGCGCGCGGCTTCGGAGAGGGATAGGAAGGGATGGATTTCAAGAGAAGGAGACCCTGACCCGTTTGAGGCATGGAGAAGGCGACGGAAGGAGAAACACGAAACGCAATCAACCCGCGAGCCCAGGGAGAAAGAAGGTGGCGAATGCGAGGACACATAAGGTCAAAGGGCAACCATAGCTGGCAACTCCAGGTATACGTAGGCACCGGGCCGGACGGCAGGCCACGCCGTCACTACGAGACGGTGCACGGCCGCAAGGGTGACGCCCAGCGCCGCTTGACCGAGTTGCTGTCCAGCCTCGACAAGGGCGTCTACACTCCCCCGGGCCGCCTCACGGTCGCACAGCACCTTCACGCCTGGCTTGATGGCTACGTGAAGACGAACTGCTCACCCCGTACCCTGGACGGCTACATCAGCATCATAGAGCACCACCTGATACCGGCCCTGGGCCACCACGAGTTGAAGCACCTTCACCCGCAGATGATACAGAGCTACTACGGCAAGGCTTGCGATCGGCTGTCCCCCCGCACGGTCCACCATCATCACCGCGTGCTGTCCCAAAGCCTCAAGTATGCAGTCCGCATGGGCTACCTGGGGCGCAACCCTGCCGAACTCACGGACCCGCCTTCGCCGCGGAACAAGACCATGCGCACACTGACCCCGGCTGAAGTTGGGGTGCTGCTTGAGAGCGCCCAGGGTAGCTATTACTACCCGATCATCTACACGGCGGTCAGCACGGGACTGAGACAGGCTGAGCTATTGGGTCTCCGATGGCGGGATGTGGACCTTGATATGGCCTCAGTATTCGTGTCCCAGGTGTACTACAAGCGCCAGGGCGCGGCAGTTTTCAAGGAGCCCAAGACGCCCCACAGCCGCCGGCGGGTGGACATGACGCCAAAGCTGGCGCTATATCTCAGGGAGTACCGCACAGAGCGTGAGCGGATATGCCAGCAGCTAGAGCAACCGCTTACCCTTGATAGCCTTGTCTTCGGCAGCGTGGAAGGCAAGCCGCTTGACCCATCCGTGCTGAGCCATGCGTTCGCCAGGATGGCCAGGGCTGCGGGTCTGCCGGGTGTCCGCTTCCACGACCTGAGACATACCTGTGCAAGCCTGATGCTGCTGCAGGGAGTCAAGCCGAAGGTGATAAGCGAAGCCCTGGGCCATTCAAGTGTGGCCTTCACAATGGACGTCTACAGCCATATAATAGACGGCATGACGAAGGATGCTATGGCGCTGCTTGATGAGGTACTGCTGGCAGGCACGTCTCAAAATTCTAACGCCAAATTAACGCCAACTCTTAACATAAACAACGCCCAAAACTAGCAAGTTAGCTTCAAAAGGGGTGTAGCTCAGTTGGTAGAGCAGCGGTCTCCAAAACCGCCGGCCGTGGGTTCGAGTCCTGCCACCCCTGCCACTTTTCACAAGCTAACGGCCCTCATCCTCGCGACAGAGTCGCGCCACCTCACCCCCTATGTGATGTCGGCCCAACTGAACAGTCCACCCTGCAGGCTCACACGGACTTGGGCCACGTTCAGACCCCTGTTCCGCTTTGGCTTTAGCGAACCAACAGCAGACGGCAGCGCCTCCAAGCTCGGAAGACTGAGTCTCACTTCATCCTATGGTGATGTCGACGTCCTTCTTCACATCGATGCCATGGGGGACATCAAGCTTCGCCCTGAGATACCACTTGACACGTGTGCTGGCCCCTCCCAGCAGTTGTGACGCCATCTTCAGGCTCGCCCCCACCGCCGGGCCCACATCCGGCATGGCCGACGGGGAGGCACCCAGTATGTCGGCTGGAATGCCGATCTCAAAGCTGTACTCGCCGCCCGTGTATTCCTTCTCACCGTCCAACTCCTGCTTGAAGTCATACACCCGCCTCGACTCGTGTGATGTGGAAGACCCTGCGTCGCCTCTGCCGATCATCCCCGACGTCTGTACCGTCTTCTGGTCTCCGATCAGGGAAACGCTCACCGACTTCGCTCTCACGGCCTTCTTGAGGTTCAGCCTAACAGTCCCGGAGATGACCTCCCCGGGGGCGAAATGGGTCTTCGAAATGGATACCTCGATCTTCCCCTTGCCAAACATGTTGCCTCCCAGTTCTCCGGATGCCGGTGGTCTCCAGATGGTGTCGCCGCTGCATGGCTAGGCTGGCTAATGCAGTGGCTCGCCCCCAACACGGAGTCGCCGGTCTCCTCTCACGGTCTCCAGCCTGTACTATCCCTCGCCTCTAACGCCCTCAGCGCCAACCGACCCCGTGCAGACGGACTATGAATGAATTGTAGACCACACATGTCTGGCACGGCCTTTGAAACGCATTAGAATTTCATTAGAGAAGATGTGGTTCTCCAGGAACACCTCCCTCTGCCGCCCGGGTATCTCCCGGTCCCGGCTATGGTGGGTTGGTCGATCATCCTCACTGCAACGGTCCTTCGGGGCCGCCACTCCTACCCCAACCCTGGCGTGTGGCTGTGAGGCCAGGGTGCGCAGCACGGGGGATGTGAATATGATTGAGCTTGCGTCGGACGGCGAAACTCGCGCGCGAATAGTGCGGGAGCGACTTGACAGGCGACAGTGGCGGCAATATGTTCAAGTTGTACGCCAGGCCGCGACGTGGGGGCCACCAGCAGAAGGCCACAGCGAGACGGCAGACCGTGTATGAGGAAGCCCGCGGCGCAGGCCCGGCCCGACCACTGCCATCTTTGACTCAGGAGGTGCCACAGATGAACCGCTTGCAGGACAAGGTAGCTATCGTAACGGGCGCCGGCCAGGGCATCGGCAGGGGCGTCGTCCGCCGGTTCGCCTCCGAGGGCGCCATCACACTCATCGCCGAGATCAAGCCGAAGACGGGCGAGCAGACAGCCGCCGAGATTGCAGCCGACTTCGGGGTGAAGTCCAAGTTCGTCCGGACCGACATGTCGAGCAAGGAGAGCGTCATCGGCATGATCGACTCCACCGTGGCGGAGTTCGGCCGCGTTGACATCCTGGTCAACAACGCTTGGTCGGGTGCTACGTACTCACGTCTGGAATACAAGACAGACGAGGAGATGGAGCGTGCCATGCGGATCGGGGTCATGGCCGCTTTCTGGGCCATGCAGGCGGTCTTCCCCCACATGCGCAGCAGCGGCGGCGGCCGGATCATCAACATGTGTTCGCTCAACGGCGTCAACGCCCATATGTACACCGTGGAGTACAACACGGCCAAGGAGGCCCTGCGGACGCTGACACGGACGGCGGCACGGGAGTGGGCCCGGCACAACATCCTGGCCAATGCCATATGCCCGGCGGCGGCCACGCCCGCCTACGAGATGTTTGCCCGATCCAGCCCCGAGAATGCCGCGCTTGTTCTGCAACAGAACCCCATGGGGCGGATGGGCGACCCGGAGCTGGACATCGGAGGCGTGGCCCTGTTCCTTGCTTCCGACGACTCGAGGTATGTGACAGGCAATACCATCTACGCGGACGGCGGGGGACACATCAACGGCGTGTCATGGGCACCAGAGTTGCCAGACTGAGGCCGCCACGCGCCCCGATCGATGGACTGTGCCGCAGGTCACGGTCTGATGCCGGTCCAACATATCGCTCGGGTTGGAGCACCTGCCCCAACGGTGCCTGGAGTGGATGCTACAGTAGTCCCCGGGACCGGCCTCATGTGGTATCCAGAAATACACCCTCTGGGTGATTCCTCCGAAGCCTTATCCACAGACCGCAGTATATACCCCCACACGATCCTTTCGGCCCCCTATTGACCGTGCCCTGGGCACCAGCTAGTCTGGGAGCGGGGAGGGGGTTACAGGTAGAGACACGTAGACTCTTCTGCGGCTCAGAATGACAGTGAAAGGGGCTTTCTTCCTGTCATCGTTACGAGAATAGGGGTTCTCCGCCATGTCATTGCGAGCGCAGCGAAGCAATCTCCGGGTGGCGATGCCAAACACGTTTGTATTGTAGTGTCCCCCGCCCCGAGATTGCCACGGTTCCGATTCTCGGGACCTCGTAATGACAAGACCGCTGCCTATGGTTCTCATACGTCGTGGTTTGCCGGCAGGAGGCCGGTACGTGGCCGATTCCGATGAGGAGGTGGAGAGATGGTGACCAGCGGGACCGTAAGGACCATCTGCGGGAACTGTATCGGGTGCTGCGGTGCGCTCATCCAGGTGGAGGATGGCAGGATCGTAAAGGCCGAGGGAGACCCCGGACATCCCTTCAGCCGGGGCTGGTTTGACCTCAAGGGCGAGGCCCTTCCACAGATCATATACCACCGGGAGCGGCTCAGGCACCCCCTGAAGCGGGCAGGAAAGAAGGGCGAGGGCAAGTGGAGACATGTCTCCTGGGACGAAGCCCTGGGGGAAATCGCGGGCAGACTTGAGCAGGTCAAGCGGGAATACGGCGCAGAAGCCTTCGTGCTGGCCACGGGATACAATGCTGTGCACGACGGCTTCTACGGAAACATGTTCCTCCATCTGTTTGGCTCCCCGAATCGCCTGGCAACCTACTACGCCTGCGGCATAGCCAGCAATTTCGCCGCACTCTACACCTTCGGCTTCGTTTGGGACAACGGGCCAGACCTCGACAGGAGCAGATGCATCCTGGTGTGGGGAGCAAACCCCGACCTGAACCGGGTCACCTATTGCCCGGAGGGTGTCAGGAACGCTGTGGCAGGCGGGGCGAAGCTCATCGTGGTCGACCCCAGGCGGACGGATTTGGCAGCCGGGGCAGATGCCTGGCCCCAGGTGAGGCCGGGCACTGACGGCGCCCTTGCTCTGGGCATGCTCAATGTGGTGACAAATGAGGGTCTTTATGACAAGGGTATCGTTGGTAACTGGACTGTCGGCTTCGACAGACTGAGTCAACATGTGCAACAGTACCCGCCGGAGAAGGTTGAGGGGATCACCTGGGTGCCGGCGGAGCTCATTCGGGAAGCCGCCCGCATGTACGCCCGGAACAGACCCTCCGCCATCATCGTAGGCACGGGCCTGTCCCAGAACGCCAACGCTTTTCAGGCCGGCAGGGCTATCGCCATCCTTGCTGCAATCTGTGGCAACATCGATATCCCCGGCGGCAACGTCGATTATCGCTCACCTCTCCGCCGGAGATCATCTGCCGCAACCCAGGCAGACCTGGCTTTTGGGAAGCTGTCCCCGGAGCAGACGAAGAAGCGGCTGGGGGCGGATGAGTTCCGCCTCATTGCGGAGAGGGGTTTCCTCCTGGCCCATCCCAAGGCAATATGGCGGGCAATAGTCGAAGGTGAGCCATATCCTGTCAAGGCCATGCTGGCCATGGCGACAAATCCTCTCCTTGTCAGTGAGAACGCTCTCCAGGTCAGAGAAGCGTTGATGAAGCTGGACTTCCTTGCCGTCTCGGAGCTCTTCATGACGCCCACTGCCGAACTTGCTGACATCGTGCTGCCGGCGGCACATTGGTCAGAACGAGAGGGAGTGGTCGACGAGGTAGCCAAGAACTACGTCTTCTCCCAGCCAAAGGTCGTGGAACCCCCCGAGGAGTGCTGGGAGGACGGGAGGATTCTGATCGAACTGGCCAAAAGGCTGAGGCTTGAGGGATACTGGGACTCAGTAGAGGAAGCACTCAACTGGCGGTTGGAGTCGCTGGGCATCACGGTGGGACAACTGAGGGAGAAGGGCGTTTATGAAGGCCCTGTGGAATACAGGAAGTATGAGAGATTTGGCAGGTTCCTGACCGATTCCGGGAAGATCGACCTGTACTCCGAGAGCCTGGAGAAACTGGGCTATGACCCCCTGCCCACCTATGTTGAGCCCCCAGAAAGCCCTGTAAGCACGCCGGAGCTGGCAGAAGCGTACCCGCTCATCCTGATCACAGGGGTGAAGATACCCAGCTATCACCACTCAGCCTACCGCAACATACCCAGCCTTCGTGAGACGTGCCCCGATCCCTTCCTTGACATTCATCCTGAGACGGCTGAGAGGCTGGGCATCAATGATGGTGACTGGATTCGAATTGAGACGCCGCGGGGGAGCGTGAAGCACAAAGCGAGGCTCTTCGATGGGACCCATCCCCAGGTGGTATCAGCCCCTATCGGATGGTGGTACGGATACGAGGGTGGCTGGCGGGAAGTGAACATCAATCTCCTGACGGACAACCAACACTGCGACCCTCAGGTCGGGAGCCCCCCGATGAGGGGACTCCTGTGCAGGGTAAGGAAGGAACCTCAGTAGTGAACAGGCACTGAAGGATAAGATGGACGCAGAATCACTGCGGAGGTTGACCAGGCGGCCGGCGGGGGACGCGACAGAAAGAGAGGAAGACATTGTTGAGGAGCTTCAGAGGCAAGACGCCCAGGGTAGCCGAATCGACCTTCGTCAGTGAGACAGCCTACGTCATAGGAGATGTGGAGATTGGCGAGAACTCCAGTGTATGGCACGGGGCAGTAGTCAGAGGTGACTTGGGTGAGGGACAGGTCGGAGCTGGTATGAAGATCGGCAACAACACCCATATAGAAGACAACGCTGTAGTGCATTCTGCAAAGGTGATTGGCAACAACGTGGTGATCGGGCATGGTGCTGTAGTGGAGGCATTCAAGGTCGGCGACAATGTCCTGATTGGGAACAATGCCACTCTTATGGCAACCTCTGAGGTAGGCAGCTTCTGCATTGTTGCATCTGGTGCCGTGGTCCTGCCAGGAATGGTCATACCTGATCGGTCTCTTGTCGTGGGGGCACCTGCGCAGATCAAGGGGACAATCTCAGCCGACCAGATAGAGCACATGGCGATCACCCGCTCCCTGATGACGGCTCTGGCAGAGGAGTATAAGAAGGACAGAGGTTAGCATGGGGGGAGCTTGGTGCCTCAATCTCGTGCTTGGCCTTTCTGTGCACTTCGTGCGGTTTCAGCTTCAGCCGTCCCTTGTGCTATACTTTAATTGTTCTTAGTACGTACCCAAGGAGGAACCCCCATGGATGCCGCTATTGAGGAACTCAAAGACAAGGTCGTCATCAAGGCTGTCAAGGGCCTTTACAGAGGCCAGCAGAAAGTAGACGACAGTGAGGGTTACAGGGCGGAGGTTAAGCTCTGCCTGGAGAGGGCACGCCTGGTTACTGAGTCGTACCTGGAGACCGAGGGCGAACCCATGATCACCAGGAGGGCCAAGTCCACCAAGAAGCTGCTGGAGAACATGACCGTCTACATCCAGGACAAGGAGTTCCTGGTGGGCAACCTCGCCAGCGACCCGAACTCTCTCCCGCTGTACCCGGAGATGTACTGGAGGTGGTTGGAGAAGGCGCTTGAGAGTGACTACCAGCACCTCCTCGACGACGAGGGGAAGCAGGAACTCAAGGAAATCAATAAGCACTGGAGGAAGCTGGCCGTACACGGCATGGAGAGGGACCTGGTACCGCCCAGCCTCAAGCCCTACACGGGGTACAACCCGGTCACATTCTTCACCTACACCTGGGACATGGTGCTGCCTGACTATGAGAAGATCTTCAGGGTGGGCCTCAAGGGTATCATGGAAGAGGTCCAGGCCAAGATGGAGGAGATCAACGCAGACCTCGGCATGCACGCCAAGGACTACCTGGAGGCGAGGCGGTTCCTGGAAGCCGCCATGATCGGGCTCGAGGCCACTGTCAATTTCGCCAAGAGGTACGCGGCTCTGGCCCGGGAGAAGGCCGAGGCCGCCAAGGACCCTGAAGACAAGGCGCGGCTCGAGAAGATCGCTGAAGTCTGCGATTGGGTGCCGGAGAACCCGGCCCGGACCTTCTACGAGGCATTGCAGTGCTTCTTCTTCATCCACCTCATCACCGGGTTCCTGGAGCTGCCTTCGGTCGGCTGCGGAGTGAGGCTGGACAAGATCACGGGTCCCTACTACGAGAGGGATGTGGCCGAAGGCAGGCTTACCAGGGATCAGGCCCTGACCCTGGTGGAGAACCTGTGGATCAAGTTCGAGGACATGGGCTTCATACATCCGCCCCGGTTGTTCGGCTCTGCCGGAGGGGGCCTGGCCTGGCAGAACGTGACCCTGGGAGGAGTGAACGCCCTGGGGGACGACGTCACCAACGAGGTCTCTTATCTCATTCTGGAGGCAACGCGGGAGCTGCATTCGGTGCAGCCGCCTCTCTGCTTCAGGTACCATGACAAGATACCCAAGGAGTTGGTGCTGTCGGCGGTGGATACCCAGAGGACGGGTGTGGCCCAGCCCGCCTTCTTCAACGACAAGATGATGATCCCTTACCTGCTAGGTAAGGGTATACCTCTGGAGGACGCCAGGGACTATGCCATCAGCAACTGCATGTCCTGGATCATCCCGGGCAAGCCGATGGTGTACCGGCAGGGCATGGGCATGTTCTCCTTCCCCAACTGCCTGATGCTCGCCCTGAGCGAGGGCAAGGACTGGCGGATGGGGCAGCAGATAGGCTATCCCACGCCCGACCCCCTCACCTTCCAGTCGATCGATGACGTGATCGAGGCCACCTTCCAGCAATACGTCTTCTTCTTCCGGACTCAGACTTACATCAACAACATGGCCGATGCCCTGTACGAGGAGTACCTGCCCAGGCCGCTTACCTCCGCGCTGCTGGACGGCTGCATAGAGCACGGCAAAGACTGCCGCCGGTATTACTACCATCACAGGAACTATGTGATGCCCAGCGGGGTCAACAACGTGGCCGACTCGCTGGCGGCCATGAAGAAGTTCATCTTCGAGGAGAAGAAGGTCGCTATGGCCGAGCTTCTTGACGCCCTGAGAAACAACTTCGAGGGCAAGGAGGAGTTGCGGCACATGCTGCTCAGCGCCCCCAAGTTCGGTAACGACGATGAGTACGTTGACAGCATAGCCCGGCTGATTCATCACCGCATCACCACGGAGACCAGGAAGTTCAAGACTTACTACGGCTACCCCTTTGACGTTGACGGGACGAACGCTGCCATGGGGTATTTCCTCGGCATCGATGTGCCGGCCACCCCGGAGGGGAGGAAGGCCACAGAGCCTCTTCACGACGGGAGCGTTTCGCCGGTGCAGGGACAGGACAGGAAGGGCCCGACTGCGGTGCTCAACTCCGTGGGCAAGGTGGACCCCATACTGTCGTGCAACCACTTGTTCAACCAAAGGTTCGCACCGCAGTTCCTGGAAGGGCCGTACAGGGACCTGTTCGCCAGCTACTTGAAGACCTGGTCGGACCTGGGAATCCATCACATCCAGTTCAACGTTATTGACCCGGTGACATTGAAGGATGCCCAGCAGAACCCTGAAAGGCATCAGGATTTGATCGTTCGCGTGGCGGGCTACGCGGCCTACTTCGTGGACCTGACCAAGAGCCTTCAGGACGACATCATAGCCAGGACGGAGCAGTGCTTCTCCTGACGGGGCGTCACTGATCGGGCCGGGTATCTGGCCTGCGTTCATAAGCAGAAACCAAGAGGAGGGAAAACCGTAGCATGGAATTGAAGGAAGTCCAGGCAATCGACACCATGTGCCGCGCCGGATACGCCGGTATCGTGACGGAAGACGAGTGGAAGACCATGTGGAACATGTACGAGGCGCAGGCGGCGGTGAAGGGTACCTTCGGGGGCGTACTGAAGAAGCTAGGGGTCCCACCGGAGGATGGGTGGAAGGTAATTGCCTCGCAGTACAAGAACTCCCTGGAGGAGATGATCCAGGAGATGGACGAGGTCGGCGTGGAGAAATGCTTTGTGGACCAGCAGATACTCTGGTCCAGGCGTCACCATCGAAACGCCACCGAGTTCTCCGTTGAGCAGATCGCCGAACTGGTGGACAAGGGCAAGGGAAGAATCGTCGGCGGTGCCGGCTACAATCCATGGCGCATTGAGGAGAGCCTCAAAGACATCGAGAGGGCGGTGAAGGAGTTCGGTTTCAAGTATGTCTGGTTCCACCCCAACAGCTTTGGCTTCAAGGCCAGCGACGCCAAGTGCTACCCGCTATATGCCAAGTGCATCGAGCTGGACATACCGTGCTGTTTCCAGTCAGGGCAATCGGCGGAGCCGCTGCCCAGCGAAGTAGGCCGGCCCATGTATGCTGACGAAGTGGCCATGGACTTCCCCAACCTTAGAATGGTGCTGACGCATACCGGCTGGCCGTGGATAGACGAGTGGATCTCCATGATCTGGAGGCACCCCAATGTCTTCGGGAACATAGGCGCCTACTATCCGTCGGGGCTTTATCCCGCCACCGTGGACTTCATGAACGGGCCCATAGGCCGCACGAAGGTGCTCTGGGGTACCAACGGTTTCGGTCTGACTCGCTGCAAGCAGGAGTTCGTCGACCTGAACATCAATGACAAGAACAAGGCGAGGATACTCAGGGACAACGCCATAGAGATCTTCAAGCTGGACTAGTCTTCAGCCCAGGTTGCATCAAAGTCCAACGCCTGCCCCTTTCCTGCGCAATACGGGAGGGGGCAGGTCGCTTTTCGGGGTAGATTGAGAGGGCCGCCGTTGGCGCAAGTGGCTGTCTGAGCAAGCGGTGGGTGCTAGCCCAGAGCCCGTTCCAGGGGAGCCATGATGGCAGTGGCTTCAGCGACGATGCGGCGGACGACTTCACCGGCAGGCGGTATGTCCTCGATCCTGCCGCACACCTGACCGCAGATCATGACCCCCTGATCCTCATCGCCTTCTATCAAGCCCCTGTTTATCATTTGCGCACCCACAGCAAGCTGGCCCAACTCCGAAAAGGATGCTTCGTATTCCCGCTTCATCTTCCAGCCGCCGATGATGAAGCGCCACCAGGAGATCCCCAGCATCTTCCTGGTCTCCAGCGTGCCCCTGATCCTCTCCCCCCAGGAGTGGCCCCTGCCCTTCCTCTCCAGCCCGTCTATCAGCGAGTTGCGGATGACCCTCAGCCCTGCCCCGGTTACTCGTGGAGTCACCAGGGTATCTGCTTCGCTCGCCACCGAGTACCGCCGCTTGAGGTTCTCGTGCAGGCCGCTCTCCTGGGTTACCGCGAACCTGGTGCCCAGAGCGATCCCCTCTGCGCCCAGGGCCAGCGCTGCCACCAGCCCTCTGCCGTCACAGAGCCCCCCTGCGACCACCACGGGAATCTTCACCTTGCTGGCCACCAGCGGCGCCAGGACCATGGTGCTGACGGGGCTGACGTGGCCACCCGCCTCGTGCCCGGCCACGATGATGAAATCGGCGCCGTCCTGCTCGGCCCTTAGGGCATGCTTCACGGCCCCGATCTGTGCCATGATCATGACCCCTTCTCCCTTGGCTTGACCTATCACCCACCTGGGGTTGCCTCTGCCGTGGACGATAAGCGGGACCTTTTCCTCGATCATGGCCTCGCCAAGCCTCTCGTATCCGGGCGTGCCAGCCGTAAGGTTCACACCGAAGGGCCTGTCCGTAAGCTCCCGCACCACCCTGATGTCGGCCCTGATCTCGTCAGGGGTGAAGTGGCCGGCGTTGAGGATTCCCAGGCCGCCGGCGTTGGACACCGCCGCCACCAGTGGCGGAATGGAAATAGGGCCCATAGGCGCCTGTATTATTGGGTATTGTATGCCGAGTCGCTCGGTTATCCTGGTCTTCATAGACATACCACTTCCTTCATTCTATACGCTTGTCACACCCTTGCGCCACTGCGGCAATGTGCCTCGGGGCAAGGTCAGGTTGCGCCGTTTCCCAACGGAAGCGGCCCACTGAACCCTCAGGACTTCTCAAACCAGCGCGGCGCTACAACGCCCGGGCAACAGCGTGGCCTTCGTGGATGGCGTTGATTATGCGGCGAGGCTCAACACAGTCGCCGATGCTGTAGACCGGGACCTTGGCGTCTGCCAACTCCCTGGCCAAGCTATCGTTGGCGGTGAAGACAGTGGGTACGATCACGGTATCGGCGGCATATGTCGTCTCCTTGCCGTCCACCACAGCCACCACGCCCGCGTCCGTGATCTCTCTGAGGGTTGCATTATAGACCACGTTGACACCCTTGACAGCCATCTGCTCCCAGATCGCCATCATGTCCGTGGCCGAGTTCACCATCACCACGGCCACCATCATCTCCTCCATACCGCCGGGGAACAGCAGGGTGACCTTCTTGCCCAGTTCGTTCATGTACAGGGCCACATCGCAGCAACCGGACTGCCACTCCGAGGCGACGATCACGATGTTATCACCCTTGACCTTGCCCTGATAGGCCTCGACGGTATGGATGACAGACGGCCTGTCCGCCCCCTTGAGCTGCGCCTTGGCCTTGTTGGCTCCCGTGGCCAGGACCATCGCGTCGAAGCCCCCTTCCTCCAGCGTCCTAGCGCTGGCCTCCTCCTTCCTGACTACCACCCCCAGCTTGTCCAGTTGGGTCTGGAAGTAGGTTATGAGCTGCTTCCTCTCCTTCTTGTAGTCCGGTGTGGAGTCCTCGATGAGGTTACCTCCCAGGTCCCTCTTCTCGTAGAGGGTGACCTTGTGCCCCTTGATGGCAGCCACTCTAGCGGCCTCCATTCCGCCGGGACCGCCACCTACCACTGCCACCTTCCTCGGGCTGGCCACCCGCTCCAGGGTCTGCTCATACTCCACGCCGAGTTCAGCGTTCACGCTGCATACCACCGCGGTGTTGGCCACGATCGAGCCGAAGCAGCCCTCGGTGCACCGTATGCAGGGGCGGATGTCGTTCAGCTTCCCATCCTTGCCCTTCTGCGGGAAGTAGGGATCGGCCATCAGCGGCCGGCAGATGGCCACCATGTCGGCCTTTCCGGCTGCCAGAATCTCCTCGGCAAGCTCCATCCTGTTGATGCTGCCCACCGTCAGGACAGGTATGCTGACGGCCTTCTTGACCATTGCCGACAGGTCCACATTGCAGGCCTGGGGGAAGTACACGGGCGTGATGGTGTGGTGCACGGTCATCAGGCCCCCCGCAGAGGCGTGGATGGCATCGGCGCCGGCCTTCTCCAGCCGACGGGCGATCTCGACGGCCTCCGCCACAGACAGACCGTTGGGCATGAAATCGGTGGTGCTTATCTTGACGCAGATGGGGAAGTCCTTACCCACCTTGCGGCGCACGTTGTCGAAGGCCTCCAGCGTGAGGCGCAGTCTGTTGTCCAGGCTGCCCCCATACTCATCCGTGCGCAGATTGAGGTACGGCGACAGGAACTGGCCCAGGCCGTGCTCGTGGCCGGCGTGGACTTCCACCATTTCGAATCCGGCCTTCTTGGCCCTGAGAGCAGCATCCCCGAAAGCCTCCGCAATCACCCTTATTTCCTCGATCGTCGCCTCTCTGGGAATCTGGACGCCCATGGTTGTCTGGTACTCTATGGCGGACGGTGCAATCAGGGGTTCGCCCACCTGTCTGCCGCCGCCGAGGTGGCCCAACTGGATGCCGGCCCGGGCACCATTGTCCTTGATGCCCTGCGCCAGCCTGGTCAGATCGGGCAGGCAATCATCCCTGGATATGGCAAACTCCCGCTCCAGGCCTTTCGAGCCTACCTCGTCAACGTAGGAGGTCTCCACCACTATTAGGCCAACCCCACCTTTTGCCTCCTCCCAGTAGAAGTCGAAGAGCATGGGGGCGGCTGAGCCGTCCAGGTTGGCGTAGTTGCTGGCCCCTGAGGACCGCGCCAGTCTGTTCTTCACCTCCATCGTTCCAATCATGATCGGCTTGAATACGTTATCGAACATTGGACCCTCCTTTGAGATGCTGTATTCTGGCTCAGCCAAGCCCGCGGATTTCCCATGGTGGCTGGCATTATGCACTGGGAACCGTGATCGCAGACGCCGTCGGACAGGAACGTCAGTGTTGTACAGGCTGCCCCTTGAAGGGGAACATCACTTCGGCCACCCAGCCTCCGTCCACGGGTAACGCTACGCCTGTGACGAACGCAGCATCATCCGATGCCAGGAAGAGGGCTGCCCTGGCGATCTCCTCCGGCTGCCCCCATCTGCGCAGCGGAACATAGTCGAGGTCCATTATCGCTGCTGACGGGCCGCCCATGGGGGTGTCAATCACGCCGGGGCAGAGCGCATTGACTCTGATTCCGAACCGGCCGTATTCGGCGGCCATTGACTTGGTCAGGGAGATAATGCCTGCCTTGGTGCAAGCGTAGGGGGATATGGTCGCCTTCCCCCCCAAACCCATGGTCGATGAGGTATTGAGGATGACACCCCCACCCTGCTTGACCATGATCGGGATAACATACTTGGAGCCCAGGAAGACGCTGCTCAAGTTTGTGGCCAGGACGCGTTCCCAGTCCTCCTCGGTGACCTCCGCAGCAAACATGACCGGGCCCTGCATGCCAGCGTTGTTGTGAAGTATGTCTATCCGCCCAAGCTTGTCGATGGTGTGGTCGATCATTCGTCTCAGGGCGGCGGCCCTGGACACGTCCACTTCCACGAAGTCCGCATCGCCACCAGCGTCCCTTATCAGCTTCACGGTCTCCCTCCCCCCGTCCACCACGCAGTCCGCAACCATCACCCTGGCCCCTTCCTGGGCGAAGAGTAGAGCCGTGGCCCGCCCTATTCCCGATGCGGAGCCTGTGATAAGAGCAGTCTTTCCCGCGAGCTTAGCCATAGATAGCGACCTCCTTGTCTCTCGGCATTTGTTCTGGCGTCTTCACTGTGCGTCCCAGGGGCGCGAGGTCACTATACGGACGCACACTTATACCCTCCCGGTCATGCCTCCGCCCCTCAGGCCCCGACACCATCGGACAACGGGAGAATTGTAGCACAGTCCACTATGCGACAACCCCTGGGTCTGACATCAGTCTCAGACCCAGGGGAGTCCACGACAGTGTCCTGCTTGCCACCCGCCCCCGAGGGGGCTGAACAGCCCTCGGGCCGGGGGCTGTTCAGACAGGGAGGCCGGTCATCAAAAGACCGACCCTCTGTCATGCAGCGCTTGCGATGGTCTACTCATGCGGGACCGGCAGCCAGCCGTCGCTCACCATGATGAGGTCCTCCTGGTTGGCATTCCATTCGAGGATTATCATGTCGTTGGTGACCACCCGGCTGTCCGCGGTGAAACCTCGCGGGTCGCCTGCCCACTCTGCTGAGTAGGTCAGGGCGTGGTTGTAGTAGGTCTCTCCCGTGAAGTTGTCAACGCCCACCGCATTGAGGGCGGACACGACGGTCTGAAGGCCAAAGAGCTGCATGGCCGCTCCTCCCATGTAGCCCATGCCAGCATGAATCCACTCAGCAGCCTCTTTGGGATGGTACTTCTCCAGGACGTGCCTGACATACTCGACTTCCGGCCACTGGGTGAGGCCCCACCAACCCCAGGTCTGGCAGTTGATGTGCCCGTTCACGGCATCCCAGCCGATGGTGTCCACCACATAGCCGGCATAGGCACTCACCGACTCGCTGTCGAAAGTAATCGCCGTGCCGCCGGCATTCCTGTACTGGCCGATGTAGCTGGCCGGCATGGTAGCTCCGTTGGCACATGTCTGAACGTAGTCCACGCCCATCGTCTGGGCCACTTCAGCAGACCACATCCCCGTGCCCACCGGGGCCAGATAGGTACCTTTGTAGTCGAACTTGTCCGAATGGGCGGCACAATATTCCTCCGCCCCCTGCGCATTGTCTTTGCCCCAGGCATCGTTCCAGCCCACCGTGGCGATTACGGGTTTCCCGGGCTTCCCGTCCGCTATCCACTGCTCGCCTATCCATTCAAGCACCAGCTTGATCGCCCAGCGGGTGGGAACGCTGTAGCCGAAAACGTACCCCGGCGGTTCCACCATCGGGATGGTGGTAGCCTGGCCCAGTACGGCTATCTTGTCCTTGTTTGCACTGACCTTGATCGCCTCAGAGCAATCGTTGAACACCGATACGATCACCTGGCAACCCCTACCCTTCAACCATTCATACCCAGGGATGAACCTGGACGAATTGAAGGCGGTGTCGTAGTCGATCACCTCGAGCTCCACTCCCTCCGGGAGCTTCGGGCCTGGAGCCTCACCTGCGTTGATCTCCGCTACCATGTCGTGCAGGCCAGCCGACATCGGTGCCAGAGCCGGCGCGGCTACACCGGTCAGGTCTGTCATGTTTCCAATGAGTATCTTCTTTTTCTTGCCGTTGCCGTTGTCGTCGCCGCAGCCCACTACCCCCAGGGTAGCCACCAAGGCTATCACCAGGAGGCTGCAGACGGCAAGCCTCTTCCACCTGAGATTCATCTTCTCCCCCTTTCTACTTGGTTGGTCGCGTCGCTATGGTCTCCACCAGAGAAGGCGCCCCCGTACTGCCAAAAGCCAGATGTCGCTGCTCTCCGAGTGCAGCCTTTTCCAACACAGGCTGACAGGCAAACGGTCTGTGTGCTTCTGGCAGCGACTGATGCCAGAGGCATTGCCCCCGGCATCCCGGGTGCGCTTCTACCTATGGTTAGTTTCACATCTGTGCCCGACGAGCGTGCTATCGGCCGTGCTCGCCTATTATACTACGGGCTGGCAAGATGAAATCAGATCGACCCCTACGCTTTCCCTATCCAAAACACCTTGGTCCCGCAGCCAGGGCACTGTCCCTGCGTGGCAGGCCGACCGTTCTTCATTGTGATGGCCTTTGGCCCCTTGATCTCCACTTTCTTCCTGCACTTCACACAGTAAGCCTCCATCGCGCTCCCTCCTTCTTAGCAGTCTGGCCGAAAAGCCCCGCCAGCCACTCGGACTGCAGCCAAATGCTTTCCGCTAGGAGTGATTTTACCCCCATGCTCTCCGCTATCGAGCCTTTCCAGGCTCGATAGGCCTTTGTCTATGGCCAAGGTCAGCCATCAGTCGATGCTCCGCGCATTCTCGCCCCGGTTTCCGGCCACACTTCTAGTTCCAAGCAGCACCATTTCCGGGACAGAGGCGAACTCAGAGTCTCCCTGGATGACCGTGTATAAGTCGTGCTTCCGTGATCCCCCACTACCTCCGCTCTAACGCGTATTCGTCGGGCATCTGCCACATCGCAACGAACTGATCGCGAAACTTGGCCCATTGAAGCGCGTCGGCGTACATGCTCGCCACGTCTTTAGAGAAATCCCTTCTTAGCACTGCCTCTCTTTCCTGTCCCCACCACTCCCTGACGTCAAGGGACTTTTCCATCCGCTCATCACGCATCTGCTTCCGAAGCTGGTCGCTTCTGGCCACGTCAAGCTTGCCGTCTTCATCGATTACTGCTCCGTAGACCGCCCTTGCCGTGTGGGCGCTGATCCAGTCGTATTTCACGTCTTCCTGGATGAGGTCATAGTGCCTTTCCAATACGTCACCCCAGCCACACCTGCAACCGGAAGCGCTAGCGAAGAGGTCACCATCACTGCAGGCGATATTAGGTGTGGCGCCTTGATACACTTCCATTTCCCCGGCCGTTAACTTCCCGTTCTTGAGCCATTCCCTCATCTCGACGAAGTCACGTGGGTACGCGGCCCCGGATCTTAGAAGCTCCCTCATATTGGTGCCGTGAGCGAAAACAACTACGTCGTTAGGCCCCGGGTAGCCCCCGCACATCCCCATAGCTGCACGGCCCATGCCGTTGGTGGAGCCAAAGACGGCCACGGTCAGGGCCTGCCCTGGATCAGTCACCATCTGGCACATTCCGATGCCAACTCCCGCTCTGAACTTGCCATGCCCGCAGTAATCAGTCACCAGCTTCTTGCCGATATTCAGGTTGGTCGGCTGCAGGAATTCCGTGAGTTCAGTCTCACCCTGATCCGTGGCTGGGTTTGGACTACACACCGACGCGGCGTCACCATCCTTGAAGGGCAACGCCCCCGAGCTCCAGCAAGTGATAAGGGTCATGTCTCCGCCTGCCCAGCGAAACCCGTCAGCCAGTACACCTGATAATCCATAGCCGACGCCCGCCGGGTCCTGCGGGAAGCACTCCTCCAAAAACCCGCGGGCGAAGTAGGCATAGCTGAGGCAGTTGTGAACCATGAACTGGTACTTGCCGCCTTCGGCTAGCCCCATAACCGTTGCCGCAAAGGGATTCTGGGGATTGAACATGCAACCTGGCGGCAGGTTCCAACTGGTCATGTAGTACAGGGCTGTGTTCAGGGTCTGCGTATAGGCGAACATGGGCCAGCAGGCGAGCGAACTCGGCATCCGGATAGCGGGCTCATAACCGTTGCAGTGAAACTCGCCTTCGCTGGTGAGGCCTTCGACATCCATGGACAGCCTGCCATCAGAGAGAATCTGGAACTCGCCTGGCTCGTGAAGGACCCAGTTTCTGTTGGAGCCAGCAAAGAGCCTTCCCACCACCCCCTCATACTTCACCATGTTGAGATGAAGGTACTGATACACCCCTGGAATCGCCTGAGTCTTGATCCGCTCCACCAGAAGTCGTCTCTCGCGCTCGATGATCTCTCTGACGCCCGTGCGGTAGTAGTCGATGCCAAACTCGCCCACGATCTCCAGAATGCGGTCGTGCAGCGTAGCTGCTCCCGCTGTCCTCATCTTGTCATCGAGTATGTTGAAAGCCTCTGTGCGGGTACGCCTCTTCCAATGCAACTCCCACCATTTGTACGTGTTGAAACCCTCGCCTATCTTGGTTGGGGGGTAGGTGAAGCCGTCGGTGAAAACGCTTGGCGAAATCACGCCCAGCCCGCCCGGCTGGAGCCCACCTACGTCAACGATATGATTGAGCCCCACGGTCCACCCAATGAGTTCGCCCTGGTAGAATATGGGGACCCAAGTGTAGTTGTCTGCATTGTGAGGCGCGCCGTACAAGGCGTCATTGGTGGCGAAGACATCGCCCGGGGCAATGCCGGGGTCATCTTCGAAGCCCAGATCAGCTATAGAGCGTATGATGAAGGGAAAGCACTGGACATGGCCAGCCAAGCCATACGAGGCCGAGACTACGTCCCCCTCCGGCGTGGCCAGCAAGAAGAGCAACTCACCCTGGATCAAAGACATGGGGTTGGCTGAGATCAACTTGGCCATCTCTCTTGTATTGATGCAAGCGGCCACCAGCCTCATCTGAAAGCGCATGAATTTGGCCGGGTCTTCCTCCACCAACCGGAGGCTCGTGAGGCCGTAGGCACGGCCGGTATCAATGAAGAGCTGCTCTTTCTCATGCACTGCTTCCCTGAGAGTGATACCTTGATAGCATATGCCCATGGCGACCTCCTACGATCCCTTGCCGCCAGCCAAGCACCTTCTTCTGATTCGCAGCACGGGCTGCCCAAACACCGTCCTCATCTCCTTCTCACTCTTCCACAAGAGGAAGCCACTCTGGAACGGCTCTAATTATTTCGCTGTCCGCTGCGCTCCATCTGTATATGCCCGTGTAGTTCCAGGTGTACCGCTTGGTGTCCGTCAGGTTCCACTCTTCGTACCCTTCCCATGTAGCGCTGTAGCCCGTGGCGGTGTTGTAGAAAGCCTCACCATCGAACTGCTCGAAGCCCACGGTTTCCAAGGCCTCCTGTAGAATCTCATAGAAAGCGTAACACTGCTGAAATCCACCTATGTAACCTATGCCCGCGTGGATGAATGCTTCGTATTCGTCGGGATGGTAGGTCTCTAGGAGCTCCTTGGCCAAGTCGACCATGGGGAATGACTCTGTCCACCATCGCGTCGGGTGGCTCTCAAGCATTCCGTCTACGGCCTCGTAACCAACCGAGTCTACCACAAGACCCCTATACGCAGCGACGGATTCAGTACTGAAGAACTTGCCTGTGCATCCACGGTTTCGATACTCTTTCATGAACGTCGGTATACCTGTCCCGGTCCCGGGCGTCAGCAAATAGTCACAGTCCTTCAGTGTCTCCACTTCTCCACTCCAGCTCACTGTGCCCAGAGGTGCCAGAAGTCCAGCAACATAGTCGAATTTGTCGGGATGGGCCTCGGCATATTCCTGGACAGCTTCCTTGCACGCGATGGCGTAGGGTTCCTGCCAACCTGCCGAACCTATTTTGGGTTCTCTTCCTCTGGCTTGGTAGTCCCAGTCCTCTTCACTGATCCAGTGCAGCAGAGTCTTAACAAGGTAGTTGGTTGGGGCATTCATGCAGAAGACCCATCCCGGAGGGTGCGTCAAGTAAGTGCTTTCGATCATTGCCCACAGTGGCATGCTGTCTCGTTCGGCGAAGACCTTCAGCGTTTCCGCTGTCGTGGGCAAAGCGGTAAGCGCAACCTTCGCCCCCTTTGCTCTCACCCACTCCCAGCCGGGTACGTCCCTGGAGGGATCATACCGGGCATCGTAGGCGACTACTTTGATCGTCACGCCAGGAATGAGATTCTGCTCATTGTAGTAGCGCGCCAGGTCCTCTACCACGTAGTTTATGGGGACCAAAGCAGGTGATGCTGGCCCCGTCATGTCCGATATGTGCCCTATTACGAGGGTATTGGTACCCTCTTTCTCCCCGCCACAGCCCCCACATAGGGTAGCCACGAGGCCCAGAATGAGCAGGCATGACCCGACCACTCTCTTCAATTGGCCGCGCATAGCTGACCTCCTTTCCAGTCCACTGTGTTATCTGGGGTCGATAATCCTAGCGACCCGAATCCTGGACCGTTTCTCTCAGGGTTCCCTGCCCCTATCGCCGAGGCAAGCACTAGGGACGGGCTGCCCGATTGAGCGTTGACTGGGTGCGGCAGGCGGCGACGCCAATGGTCCCTGGCCCTTAATCTCTGGAACCTCAGACTGCATCTGGTGAATCCGGACCATCCGCACTTCCCTTCGTTGCCGTGATTGACAGTGGCCGATTCAGACTAAGAGAGGACTATTCGAATTGTCTTGCGGCGACAAGGTTCAGCCCCCTAGTCTCGTCTCTATCCCAGTTCTCCTCAAATATCCGGCTATAACCGGTGGACCTTATCTTCCACTGCCCGTTTTCCTTAACGAACTCGTCGTAGTAGAAGGCACCGCACTGCATGGTCTTTTTCGCGTCGTTGTCAATCATGTAGTAGTGGGATGACCATACTCCCTTGGCCGTGGTATCACTCGTTATCTCGATCTCAGGGTGGTGCCCTTGGTGAAAACCAAAGAAGGAGGTCCTACCTAGTCCGGCCTTCAGGAAGCGCATAATGCTATCCTTCCCCTGCAACTGATACTGGCCGTCGGTGTAGTTTGTTGTTGCGTCCTCCGTGAAGCAATCTGCCATCTCATCCCAGAGCTTGCTGTCCAGGCAACGGAAGTACTTGCCCTTTAGTCCCTTGATTGCCTCGATATCCTCCAGTCTCCGTATCCTTGCCTCGAAATCCGGGTCAGCCATGGTGAACACCCCTTCAAACTAGGATAGGCGAGAAGTAGCACGCCCGTATGGGTTCTGCCGAAAGCGACCTCGGCTACTCCCCAACCACGCCCAACGAAAGTGGGACCGACTAGCCACTGTCCATGTTGCCCAAATGGCAATGCAAGAGGTATATCCAACGGCTCATCCTGAAAGACCACAGTGGAACGCCCTTCAGGCTAGGAGCCCAGCCGAAAACCCCATTCTGCGGCCGTTTTGGCCAAGAAACCGTACCTGGGAATCGTCACCGTCCGCGCAAGTTTGCACTTTTCAACCGAGCTTCCTGACAGTGCGACTGACCGTCGGCCGCGATACCATGTGGCAACTGGAAGAGACTGTAGAACAACCCCTCATCAACGCGCAGCAGGCACACCACGCCCCCACGTCATCCCTCCCGTCTCCCAAGTTTACGCGCTGCATTCTCTTCCGCCATCTCAGACAAGAGCGACGTCCGACCTGCAAACGTCGCCCCCGAGAATCCTATCTGAACCGCATGCTGGGCGCAATCCGCCCAAAGGCCGATTGTGACTCAGTGCGGAACCCAGGGCAGGGTGGTGGCGTGGCGCCTCGTATCGCAGGAACGTTGTGGATGTGCCAGCCTATCGCAGTATGCGCCGTACGTATCATCGGCACGCGACCTACGCCAAGAGGCGCGCAGCATAGGCCGTGCACACAAGCATACAGCCAGAGAGGGAACCGCTCGCCCAGCGTTGTTAGGACTCAAGCGGCCGCGTCCTACCTAGTGACGCTGTCAAGCCAGCCGGCCGACCGCACCTCCTTGTCGGAGAGATAGCGTATGTAGCGACGCATAATGGTCTCGAGTTCCCTCGACAGCTTTGGTGGAACCTTCAGGCAGTCCAAGGCAGAGCCATCGCTGCGCTGCAGAAAGCGCAGTACCTTCAAGGCATTGAGGGAAAGAGGATAGGGCGCCGCCTCCTGGTCGGTGCAGCGCGGGCAGACCACGCCTCCACTGGCAGCGAAATAGTTGGGGCCGGGCTCCACGAGCGACTGGCAGACGAGACATCGCTCCAGTTGAGGTCGGTATCCCAGGTGTCCGAGAAGGTGCAGTTCGTAGTGGCGTAGGACGGTCTGCTGGTTGCTGGTCCAACACAGCCGGTGCAGCGTATCGACGATGAGGCGGAACAGCGCGCTGTCCTGCTCCGCTTCGGCAGTGAACCTATCGAGCAGCTCTATCACATAGATGGCTGAGCTTGTCCGTCGCAGGTCATCACGCAGCGCCACGAAGCCGTCAACGGTCTGGCACTGGGAAATTATGTCAAGGCTCCTGGTCCGGGCCAGCAGCATCTGGGTGTGGGAGGGGGGCTCAATGTGCCCACCGATGCGGCTCTTGGGACGGCGCGCCCCTTTGGCCACAGCCCGGATCTTGCCCAGGTAGGGTGTGTAGAGGGTGACCAGGCTGTCGGCCTCGCCCAGGTCCGACTTCTTGATGACTACTGCTTCCGTGTTGTACAGCCTTGGTTTGGACATGATGGTCAGACGCCTGGAACCTGGGAACCGAGGCAAGCACCAAATCCCAAGCACGAAATCCTGGACAATATCAAAGCACCAAGCACAAAACGGGGAAGTGGGTTGACTCCTTAGGCGGCTGACCGGCTGGCGACCGCGGCCGGAGAGCCTACATCTGCTGTCGGCCCTCCAGCGCCCGGGACAGGGTAACATCGTCGGCATATTCGAGGTCACTGCCAAAGGGAAGGCCCCTGGCCAGGCGACTGACCGCTATCCCCAGGGGGGCTATCAGCTTCTGTATGTACATGGCTGTGGCCTCCCCTTCGAGATTGGGATTGGTGGCCAGAATGACCTCTTTCACACGGCCATCCTCCAGCCGGGTCAGCAACTCCCTGATGCGCAGGTCGTCGGGGCCAACCCCATCCATGGGCGATATGGCACCGTGGAGGACGTGGTATGTGCCCCGGTACCCCCGACTACGCTCTATGGCAAGTATGTCAAGGGGTTTCTCTACCACGCACACGATCGAGTGGTCCCGCTCGTCGGCCTGGCATATCGAGCAGGGATCGACCTCGGTGATATTCTGGCAAATGGAGCAGAGGAGGATTCTCTCCTTGACGGCTGCTATAGCTTCCGCCAGTGCCCCGGCCTGCTCCTCCGGCGCCTGCAGCAGATAATAGGCCAGCCGCTGTGCGCTCTTGGGCCCGATGCCCGGCAGCCTGTGCAGTTCTTCGATCAGCCGGGCCATAGGCTGGGCCATGGGGAAGGAATCAATGCCCAATTCTATCCTGCCTGCGGCTACATCAATCCCGGGATATTCAGGCCGCCGGTGAGTCCGCCGAGGCGCTCCTGTGCCAGCTCTTGGGCCTTCTTCATGGCTTCGTTGACGGCAGCCAGAACCAGGTCTTCCAGGAGGCTGATATCGTCAGTGTCGACCGCCTCAGGCGAAATCTTGACCGACAGGACGTTCTGGTGGCCGTCGACGACTACGGTGACCACCCCACCCCCCGCCGTCCCCTCCACCTGGGTCCGGCCCAGTTCCTCCTGGGCTTTGGCCATTTTCGCCTGCAGTTCCTTCACCTGACGCATTATCTGCTTGTTCATTCCTGCCCTCCTGTCGCTTCGGGGTACTCCTCGACACTTGTGATCCTGCCACCCATCTCTATGGCGGCGCGGACGACGGGGTTATCGATCGCCTTCTGCTTCGCCACGGCCTTCTTGTGAGGACGCAGGATGCAGCGTATCTTCATGGCCTTGCCCAGCCTCTCGGCCAGCCTCTGCTCCACCATGCGCCGGTACTTGACATCATCCACCCTCTCTTTGTGGAAGGAGTAATAGAAGGCCACGACCAGGGTATCGCCCTCGATTTCGGCGGGCTCGCAGGCATCCCTGAGGTAGGCATCCAGGTTCCCGGAGGAGCCTACCCCCCTGAGGGAGTCTATGAAGTCCGCCCACTCGGCCCGGATACGAGCCAACTCGGGGTCGAGCGGCTCCGCCGATGGTTCTGCGGGGGCCAGCGCTTCATGGGTGGCTGGTGGGGCCTCCAACGGCCTGACCGGGGTCTCGGGGGGTGCTTCCGGCTTCCCGGCGGGTGCGGGCTCCTCTATTGCCGCCACCCTGGGTCTGGGTGCGGTGCTGTCCCCGCGGCGGACGGGTGCCTTGGGTGGCTCCCCGCCGGCTTCTTCTGTCATCATCGACTCCACCAGGGCCATCTCCAGGGGCAGCGGAGAGTAGTCCCTGGAGCGAAAGTCAATCTGCCCGAAAAGCCTCAGTGCCCTGAGTATGTGCGACACCGGCACGCCCTCTGCCAGACGTCTTACCTCGGCAGTGTCCTCCGCCCCCAGGTCGAGCGATGCTTCGGCACCGGTGCTGGCCAGCAGCATACTGCGCAGGTACTCCACCAGCCCGCGGTTGTACTGGACAAGGTCCATGCCGTCATCCACCACGCTGTTGATAGTGGCCAGTCCGCCCGCCACATCCCTGTTCGCCATGTGCTGGACGAGCTCCTTGACGCGGAAGTCACTGGTCACCCCCAGCATCTCCTCGACCTGGTGGAGATCGATGGTGTCCCCATAGTAGACCAGCAGTTGTTGCAGCAGGTTCTCGGCATCGCGAAGGCTCCCCGAGACGCTCTTGGCGATGAGACTGAGGCCCTTCCGTTCGATGGAGATACCCTCGTTTTCGCAGATGTGCGCCAGCTTGGAGACAACCGCCTCGTGAGAGAGCCGGCGGAAGTCGAACCTCTGACACCTTGAGAGGATGGTGGTCAGCAGCTTGTGCGGCTCCGTCGTGGCCAGAATGAAGATCGCGTGGGGCGGGGGCTCTTCCAGGGTCTTGAGCAGGGCGTTCGAGGCGTCCGGCGTGAGCATGTGGGCCTCATCGATTATGTATACTTTGTAGCGGGCCACATTGGGGGCCAGCCTGACCCTCTCCCGGAGTTCCCGTATATCATCGATTCCCCTGTTGCTGGCGGCATCGATCTCTATCAGGTCCAGTGCCCTGCCTTCGGTTACGGAGCGGCAGATGTCGCAGGAGTTGCAGGGCTCGCCTTTGCCATTCATCATGCAATTGACCGCCTTGGCCAGTATGCGTCCGGTGCTGGTCTTGCCGGTGCCCCGGGGCCCGCAGAAGAGGTATGCATGGGCCACGCGGCCCGTACCCAGGGCGTTGAGCAGTGTGCGGGTGACGTGTTCCTGCCCGGCCACCTCGGCCAACGTCTGGGGGCGCCACTTGCGATAGAAGACCTGGGAAGTCATGGTGATCCCTCGCTTGATCTGCTCGCCAGCCTGCTCTCCACCTCGGCCAGCAGTTTACTCTCTACCGCCCGCATGCGGCAATCCTCGGCGGGTTCGGAGTGGTCATAGCCCAGGAGATGCAGTGCACCATGTATCACCAGCAGGGCCAGCTCTCTCTGCAGCGGCTGGCGGTTCTCCTCAGCCTGCCTCACCGCTTGGGGATAGGAAATGACTATGTCCCCCAGGTGGACCATGCCGTCCGGGGGGTTGACGAAGGTGGGCGTTGCATTGGCATCTCCCTGCTCGGCAAGTGCGAAGGCCAGCACGTCGGTGGTCTCGTCGACGCCCCGGTACCGGCGGTTCAGTTCCTGCACGGCCTCGTCGTCCGCAACAACCAGGCCGAGCTCGAACTGCGAACCGGGGGACTCACTTGTGAGGGCGATCATGAGTACCTGCCGGAACCACTCCTCGGTGAGGTCCTGGAAGTGTTCGTCGATGTGGATGCCCACTTCCATGGTGATGGCATAAGTTTAACCCAAAACCACTTTGCTTGGAAGCAGTGTCGGCACTCGTTTTTCGGCCTGGCTGCAAGCAGGGCGCTTGGCCCTAACTCCTTCAGAACAGGCGCTGGCGGTGGGGCTCATTCCTCGGGCCCGGCCCTCGTCCTCAGAGATGACCGCAGCGCCTCCCGGAGCCAGGTGACTCCGGTGAGCTCCATTCCACGCGGTGGAGTGACGCCCTCCAGGGAGGTCTTGGGGCCCAGGCAGCGGGTGAAGCCGAGCCGGGCCGCCTCGGCCAGCCTCCTTTCGATGTGCGAAACGCTTCGGACCTCGCCACTGAGTCCTATCTCTCCCAGGACCACGGTGTGCGGGTCCGTCTCCCTGTTGCTGAAGCTGGACGCAATGGCCAGGGCCACACCCAGGTCAGCCGAAGGCTCCCGTACCTTGAGTCCGCCGGTGACGTTGACGATGATGTCCTGGTTGGACAGTTGCAGTCCTGCCCTCCGGCTCAGCACTGCGGCGATGAGAAGGAGCCGGTTCAGGTCGACCCCGTTTGCCGTCCGCCTGGGCAGGCCGAAGCTGGTGACATTGGTCAGCGCCTGTATCTCCACCAGCACTGGCCGCGTTCCCTCCATGGTAGCGACAACCGCCGAGCCCACAGCCCTTTCTGGCCTCTGCGACAGGAAGACCTGCGACGGGTTGTCGACCTCCGCCAAACCGGTGTCCCGCATTTCGAAAACGCCCACTTCGTTTGTAGAGCCGAAGCGGTTCTTGGCACCGCGCAACACGCGGTAGGTACTGAAGGACTCACCCTCCAGGTGCAGCACCACGTCCACTATGTGCTCCAGCACTTTGGGGCCGGCTATACCGCCTTCCTTGGTAACGTGTCCGCTGATAAGAAGGGGCACGCCGGAGGCTTTGGCCCACTGCATCAGCCGGAGCGTGCACTCCCTGACCTGCGAGATGCTCCCCGGCGCTCCCTCCAGGCCGCTCAGGTGGGTGGTCTGTATGGAGTCTATTATCCCCAGGGAGGGGGACAGCGCCTCCATTTGCTCCAGGATGACCTCCACGTCGGTCTCGGTAAGAAGGTAGAGGCCCCGGCCCGATATTTGCAGCCTGTCGGCCCGCATCCGGGTCTGGTGCGAGGACTCCTCGCCGGAGACGTAGACCACGTTTCCGCCCTGCCCGGCGACACCGGCGGCCACTTGAAGGAGCAGGGTGGACTTGCCGATGCCCGGGTCGCCGCTGATGAGGACCAGCGAGCCCGGCACCACGCCGCCGCCGAGAACACGCTGGAACTCGGCGAAGGGTGGGACCAGGCGAGGACTCTCCGCGGCTGCTATCTGGGACAGCTCACACAGGGCCGACTGATCGACCGGTCGTGCCGGTCCAGACCTGGTGGGCGTCTTCACCACGGTTTCCTCAAAGGTGTTCCACCCGTCGCAGTCGGGGCAGCGGCCCAGCCATTTGAGGCTCTCCTTGCCGCACTGCTGGCAGATGAACATGGTACTGCGGGCTTTCGTCACCGGCGATGTCTCCTGTGCTCAAGGGTGGGGTGGCGCGCTACATCTTCGCGCAACCCCGCGGCGGCCTTCAACCACCCGATTTCCCTCATCCTGCACCGACGACGCAACGACCACCCTTGCGCCATGAGCCTGGCACGCACGTCATATTGCAGACGGACTCGACTTTGCGGTATTGTGTTCCACGGCATATGTTTCTGACTGACACTCCGTGGCGCTATGCCTTGGCTTGGTGCTTGGGATTTGGCGTTTCCACCCTTGCGGGGGTGGATGGTGAACGGTAAGTAGTGAACAGAGACGCGGGCTGGGGGCCCCGCGCTGCCCCCCGTCTAGTGCTTCGGGTTTGGAGCTTGTTCAGGATTTCGTGCTTGGGGTTTGGTATTTCCCCCTCGGGGGCCCTCTCCCTCACGATGCGAGAAGGAGGTCAATGACGCAACTGAAGCACCTCTTCCAGCCTATCACCGTAGGCACCATGCAGATGGAGAACAGGGTGGTGATGCCGGGAATGACCATCGGCTTCGGAGTGGACGAAGACAGATGTGCCACGCCTCAGCTCACTGCCTACCTGGTTGAGCGGGCCAGGAGCCGTCCCGGCATGATCACCCTCGCCAGCACGCTGGTACATCCCCTGGCGCTGGGGGAGGCCGGCCCGCGGCGTATAGCCCTCTGGGACGACAGGGCCTGGCCCGGGCTCGAGGACCTGATCAGAAGAGTCCATGAGCATGGTGTGCGGATGGGCATTCAACTGGCCCAGATGCCCGGTCGGTTGGCCTCCGAGGGGACTTCCGGCGGCTCGGAGAGGCTGCCGCCTGCAAACCTGGCGGACAAGTACCTCAGCCGGGAGGAGATCAACCAGCTCGTGGAGTCCCATGGCAGAGTGGCACGGCGGTGCGTGGAGGCGGGCTTCGACTTCCTGGAGATAAACGCAGCTTTCGAGTATGTACTCAGCGGCTTTCTGACACCCTTCCACAACGACCGCACCGATGAATATGGCGGCAGGTTCGAGAACCGGATAGGGTTCCTTCTGGAAGTGGTGCGCCGGATCAGGTCTGAGGTAGGCGATGCGGTGCCGGTTGGGGTCAAGATGAACGGGGACGACTACCTTCCAGAGCGGGGATGGACGATGATCGACGCCTGCCGGCTGGCGCCTATTTTGGAGAGGGAAGGGGTCGACTGCCTGCACATAGCTGCCGGCATCCTGGGGTCCTACCGCTGGTTCATTCCCTCGATGTACGAGCCTCAGGGGGCCTACGTCCATCTCAGTGCCTTGGTCAAGGCGCATACTTCGCTGCCGGTTATGGCCGTGGTGAGGATAAAGGACCCCGTGATGGCCGACCGGATAGTCGCTGAGGGAAAGGCTGACCTCGTGGCTATGGGCAGGGCCCACATCGCCGACCCTGAGATAGTGGACAAGGCGAGACGTGGGGACCTCGCCGACATAAGACCCTGCCTGGGCGACTGCCGTGGCTGCATCGATCCCTTCTACAGGTCGGAGGATGCCGAGGCCACTTGCACGGTAAACCCCAGAATGGGACGCGAATACCTCCTCGTCGATATCGAGGGGGAAAAGGCAAACGCTCCGAAGAGGGTGCTGGTGGCTGGAGCGGGGCCGGCCGGACTCGAGGCGGCCCGGCGCGCTGCCTTCTCCGGGCACAGCGTAACGCTGTGTGATGCCAGGCCCTCGATTGGAGGACAGCTCCGGCTGGCCGCAGCCATGCCCGGAAGAAGCGAGATAGGCGAGATCATCCCCTGGTACGAGCGGCAGCTCAACAAGCTCGGGGTCAGGATATGCCTGAACACCCCTGTTGATGAGGGGCTGCTCGATGAGCTTAGGCCCGACGTCCTGGTGCTGGCCACCGGCAGCCTGCCAGAGGCCTCCCTGGGTTTCATCAGCGGGCTGGAGAACGTCGGCGACATCGAGTTGGTGATGGCGGACGAGGTGCTGGAGGAGAGGAGGCCCATCGGAGACGTGGTGCTCATTGTAGGAGGAGACCAGATCGGGCTGCAACTGGCCGACCACCTGTTGGAGAGAGGCAAGTCTGTCTACCTGGTGGAGAGAAGCGCACGTTTCGCCGAGAAGATGGCCATCATGGACAGGTTCCATCTCAATGCCAGGGTGAAGCAGAAGGGCGTGAAGCGCTTCAAGAACGTCCGTGGCGTCGAGATAGCTGACCTCGACCAGGTGTGGATGACCAGCGACAGGGGCCGGGTGCATTTGCACGCTGTGGAAACTGTGGTACTGGCCGCCCACAGGCGGCCCAGCGTGTTTCTGGCCGAGGTCGCCCAGCGGAGAGGCATCGAGACGCACATCGTGGGTGATGCGACGGGTGTGGAGGGCGAGGACATGGGCACAGTGATGACCGCTATCGCCACGGGCTACGATGTCGGTCGTCAGATATAGGCCGCCTGCTGTGCCAGCGGTCAAGCCGTCCCCCTTTGGGGCTTGGAGCTTTGATATTGCCTAGAGATCTCCCATGCCTCTTGAGGGAGGCACCACAAAGTATGAAAATGCATGCTGGGACAGCGGTTGGCTAGAGCGCCCGACGTCGGGCGCTCTACCCGGCGGTATGAACGCGGAAGCGTACGGCTCAAGTGACGATGGCATGCAGAGAACCCGTATTTTCGTAAGAATCCCCCATGCCGCCTGCCGGCGGCACCACGAAGGATGAGAATGGCCTGCGTCGTGGGGGT